>FLNV01000974.1_pt1 | contig 119244 bp, 97 predicted proteins | sample 1140351 | NCBI WGS metagenome assembly FLNV01 (sample SAMEA3878207, study PRJEB12797) | bioreactor metagenome | biome: Moose rumen | place: Sweden | collected 2011-10 | reverse complement strand
TACTCCGGCTCGGCAGATTATAACATGGCTGCCACACTCGTTGAACAGAACAGCAGTTTCGATCCGAACGGCTACCGCGCACAACTGCTACGGCTGATTAAGATAGCTCAGGAAATAAAATAAATGCGCTGCTAACGATGCATTTTTAGCAAAAACATGCAACAAATTGACGTTTTTTGTGTCTTTCGCTTCTTTTATTTGGAGCGAAAGATATTTTTTTGTATCTTTGCGAGCAAATTAACTTACAAATATGAAGAAAATCATCTCTCTTATTAGTATTAGTCTGTTCCTGGTCCTCGGACCGTCAGTAACTTCTCTTCATGCCGTTAATTACTGCGCGGAGTCCTCATGGGGCTATGCAGGTAATAGTGTCACCGGTGGGGGAAATGCTACGCCAACCTTAGTCTCATCTGAATCCGCCCTCAAAACGGCTCTCGGAAAGGGAAACAACGTGATTATAATCACGCAGGATATCACCGTCAAGGATCATATTTCGTCCGATAAAAGTAACATGACCATCATGGCTCTACCGGGCAAGAAACTCATCTCTGCGCAGCAGAACAAAGACAACTCAGGCATCCTGTATCTAAAAGGGAACAACCTACTCCTTCGCAACCTGACGTTCGAAGGTCCCGGAGCGTACGACTGCGACGGATGGGACAACTTGTGCCTCGACGGTGCGAAGAACGTGTGGGTGGACCACTGCGATTTCCAAGACGGCTGCGACGGCAACTTCGACATCAAAGGCAAGAGCGACAACATCAGCGTCACTTGGTGCCGTTTTCGTTACCTCAAAGCACCAAAAGCAGGCGGTTCTGGCGGATCAGACGACCACCGTTTCTCTAATCTTATCGGCTCCGGCTCCTCTGACAAACCCGCAGACGGAACATACAATATCACATACGGCTTCTGCTGGTGGGACGAAGGTTGCAAGCAACGTATGACCCGCTGCCGCAACTGCGAACTGCATTTCCTCAACTGCTACTGGAACTCCTCCGTAGCGGACTATTATGTCGGTCCCGAGAACGCGAAATGCTACTTTGAGGGATGCACTTTTGCAGGCAAAGCCAACAGCGCCTCCAAGATATGGAGCGTCTATGGCGGTTCTACCAACTATTGCACCTTCGTGAACTGCACGGGAAACCTGCCGAGTAACAGCGGTACTGTGAGCGCGCCGAATTATGCTTACGACCAACTGACCGCCGCGGTGGCAAAGAATCATGTCGCCAACAGCACATGCGGCGCAGGAGCTACACTCACCGTCTCCAATACCGCAGAAGTTTCCTCTTCATGTGATAGCGGGAGCGAGAATCCGGGTGGAGAACAAGGAGGAGAACAAGGCGGAGAGCAAGGAGGAGAACAAGGGGGAACTGCAGTTGTCAGCGGCAACTGCTGTGTGGATCTCAGTTTGGGCGAAGAACCATCAGTCGCCAACCAAGGTATTCCTGCGGATTTCAGCCAACTATCGATAGTGGCATCACTCAACGCCGGCAAAGGTTCCAAATGGGATCAGGGATTTCTGCATATGGGAGCCAACAGCGACTACATCACCTTCGATTTCTCGGCATACAACGCCACAATCACTTCTGTTTCCTTTGATGTAACTATCCCCAACTGGGCGGAGGACAAAAACACGATCGCCTATCATTGGGGGAATGCCAACAACACGACTTATAACATCTCCGGCGCAACAAAAGAGACCGTCTCACTGACCGCTCCGGCTAACGCCAAGTCATTCACAATCCAACGCTCCGCCGGCACCGGAACAAGGATCTCGCAGGTATGTTTTAACATCAAAGCGAACGACGGCACTACAGAAAATATAGAGCCTTCCGCGAACGAAGAAAACAAAGCGTACAAACTATTCCGCAACGGACAACTGCTTATCCTCCGAGGCGAGAACGTCTATGACGCAATGGGAAGAAGAATAGAATAACTCATTTGCCTCAAAACATGCAACAATAAAAACGGCGGCTCATACGAGTCGCCATTTTTTTGTACATTGTACATTGTCCCTTTGTACATTCCGTTAGTCTTTGAACTTAGCCTTGAGGAACTCGCGGTTCAGTCTTGCTATATTAGCGAGGCTGACGCTCTTTGGGCACTCAGCGGCACAAGCACCGGTGTTGGTGCAGTTACCGAATCCGAGTTCGTCCATCTTAGCTACCATGGCTTTGGCACGTGCAGCCGCCTCAATCTTGCCTTGCGGCAGGAGAGCGAGCTGGCTTACCTTAGCCGCCACGAACAGCATTGCCGAGCCGTTCTTACAAGCCGCAGCACACGCGCCGCAACCGATACAGGAAGCTGCATCCATCGCCTCGTCTGCTACAGGCTTCGGAATAGGAATAGCGTTTGCATCAGGTACACCGCCGGTGTTGACGGAAACGAAACCGCCTGCCTGCATGATCTTGTCATACGCACCGCGGTCCACCATGAGGTCCTTAATTACAGGGAACGCACGGCTGCGCCACGGCTCTACGGTGATGGTCTCGCCGTCTTTGAACTTACGCATGTGCAGCTGGCAGGTGGTGATAGCAGAGTCTGGTCCGTGCGGGTGACCGTTGACGTACATCGAGCACATACCGCAGATACCCTCGCGGCAATCATGATCGTAAGTCACGGGGTCTTTATGCTCTGCTATAAGCTGCTCGTTCAGGATATCAATCATCTCCAGGAACGATGCGCCTTGGAATACATGTTTCAGCTCGTAGGTCTCGAAATGTCCCTGAGCTTTGGGGCCGGCCTGACGCCATACCCGTACTTTAATATCAATATACTGATCCATAAAACTATTTACTCATTTTCGCATTTATACATTTTCATATTTATGCATTTTCGCATTTAGTTCTTATAGTTACGGGTCTTTCTCTCTGTAAACTCGTAATCCAAAGGCTCTTTGATGAGTTGCGGTTCTTGGTCCTCACCCATGTATTTCCAGCAACCTACATAAGAGAACTTGTCGTCCTGACGCAGTGCCTCGCCTTCCGGCGTCTGGTATTCCTCGCGGAAGTGACCGCCGCAGGACTCCTCACGATGGAGGGCATCGACAGCCATCAGACGGCCTATCTCAATGAAGTCCGCCAGACGGAGCGCTTTCTCCAACTCGTTGTTCAGGCTGTTTGCCTCACCCGGGATATAGACGTTGGTCCAGAACTCTTTTTTGATAGCATCAATCTTCTTGATACCTTCTTTCAAGCCTTCTGCAGTACGTCCCATGCCGACGAAGTCCCACATCACGAGACCCAGCTCCTTGTGAATGCTGTCCACCGAACGCTTACCCTGGATAGCCATCAGTTTGTCAATCTTGTCCTGTACGGCTTTCTCTGCCTCTGCAAACTCCGGCAGGTCGGTACTCATACGCGGTACGCCGATCTGGTCTGCGAGGTAGTTCTGAATGGTATAAGGCAGTACGAAATAGCCGTCAGCGAGACCCTGCATGAGGGCGGAAGCACCCAGACGGTTGGCTCCGTGGTCGGAGAAATTCGCCTCGCCGATACAGAACAGACCCTTGACAGATGTCTGCAACTCGTAGTCCACCCAGATACCACCCATCGTATAGTGGATAGCCGGGAAAATCATCATCGGGTTCTCGTACGGGTTCTCGTCCACAATCTTCTCGTACATCTGGAAGAGGTTGCCGTATTTCTGAGCCACTACGTCTTTGCCCAGACGCTGGATAGCTTCGCTGAAGTCGAGGAACACAGCCAGACCGGTGTTGTTCACGCCGTAGCCCTTGTCGCAACGCTCTTTGGCGGCACGCGAAGCCACATCACGCGGAACGAGGTTACCGAATGCCGGATAGCGACGCTCCAAGTAGTAGTCGCGGTCTTCTTCAGGTATATCGCGTCCTTTGATCTTGCCTGCCTGCAGCAGTTTGGCATCCTCCAGTTTCTTCGGTACCCAGATACGTCCGTCGTTACGGAGCGACTCGGACATCAGGGTCAGTTTGGACTGGAAGTCTCCATGCTTCGGAATACAGGTCGGGTGAATCTGTGCATAGCAGGGGTTAGCAAAATAAGCTCCGTGGCGGTACATCTGCATAGCAGCAGAGCCGTTGGAAGCCATGGCGTTGGTGGAGAGGAAGAAGGTGTTGCCGTAACCACCGGAACCTACTACTACCGCGTGGGCAAAGAAACGCTCGATGCGTCCGGTAACGAGGTTACGGGCGATGATACCACGCGCACGCTTCTCGCCGTTCTCATCCGCGATGAGCACGATGTCAAGCATCTCATAGCGGGTGTACATCTTCACTTTGCCTTTGCCGATCTGGCGGCTCAGTGCGCTGTATGCGCCGAGCAGTAACTGCTGACCGGTCTGACCCTTTGCGTAGAAGGTACGGCTTACCTGTGCGCCTCCGAAGGAACGGTTGTCCAGCAGACCTCCATACTCACGTGCGAAAGGAACACCCTGTGCCACACACTGGTCGATGATGTTATTGCTGACTTCCGCCAGACGATATACGTTTGCCTCACGGGCACGGTAGTCGCCACCCTTGATGGTATCGTAATAGAGACGATAAACGGAGTCACCGTCGTTCTGGTAGTTCTTCGCTGCATTGATACCACCCTGCGCTGCAATCGAGTGCGCACGGCGCGGACTGTCCTGAATACAGAAGTTCAGTACATTGAATCCCATCTCTGCGAGAGACGCGGCAGCCGAAGCACCGGCAAGACCCGTTCCTACAACAATAATGTCCAGACGGCGCTTGTTAGCCGGATTCACCAGTTTCTGATGGTTCTTGTAGTTCGTCCACTTCAACTCCAGCGGTCCCTCGGGAATCTTAGCGTCCTTCGGAGTGATAACCGGAGTCTGCGCCTCCTTGATTGCCTCCGCTGCGGCAGTAGCCGCTGCCTCTGCAGCCTCTACAGCTTTCTTCGCAGCCTTAACAGCTACTTTCTTAACTGTTTTCTTAGCTGCATCAATTATTTCTTCTTTCTTTGCCATAATTCTTTCCTTTCAGTTTTCAGTTTTCACCTTTCACTTTAGCAAAGCATGCCTATTCCCATGCCCAGGTAATACAGCACTACTACGGTGAACGGCAGTACAACGATCGTTGCTACCACGGTAGAGATCACCTCCACACGTTTCTGCCATTTGAGGTTGTTGAGTCCCATAGAGGTCATAGCCGAGCCCACACCGTGATTGAGGTGGAGCCAGAGCACAACGAACCAAAGCAGATAGAGCACACAGTACACTTGCCCCCAGACAGGAGTGGTGAACAACTCTTTGACATAAGCGGCACCGTTCTGCGGATCAAACGCACCGGTCTCGATGCCGGAGAGCTCCGCAAACTGCATCTTGAACCAAAAGTTGTAGAGGTGCAAGCAGAGGAAACCGAGGATGGTGAAGCCGAGGACGAGCATATTCTCACTCTCCCAGGTCACACCTTCTTTCTTCGCGCGTACCTCATAACGGTCATTGCCGCGCGCAGCACGGTTCTGGATGGTCAGATACAGACCGTAGCAGAAATGTACCAGCACCAGGAAAGCAATACCCAGCGATCCGATGACGGCGTACCAGTTAGCGCCGAGGAAACGGCAGATCGCGTTGTACGCCTCCTCGCTGAACACCAGCGCCAGGTTCATACAACCATGAAAAAGCAGGAACAGCACAAGCGCCGCTCCACTGAGGGCCATTACGAATTTACGGCCGACAGATGAATCTTTTAACCACATAAAGATTGTTTGTTTTTAGTGAATTATTTTAGTTATTTTGTGTATTCTGCATTTTGCGCTGCAAAATTACTAAAAAAAATTGACATATGCAAATAAATTTGCGCAATTCAAAAAAAAGTTGTACCTTTGCACCCGATTTTACAATGCGGTAATGTGGCTATAAGCAGAAAAATAGTAACGCTTCTCCTTTGTACCATGTCTCTTTGTACATTTGGTCAGGTGTCGAGCGCAGGTAGATCGGTGTTCTCTTTTATGAGCCTGCCTACTTCGTCGCGTCTGAACGCCTTAGGCGGAAGCAACGTGAGCGTCAGCGACGGCGATATCTCCATGGGCATGTGCAACCCTGCCTTGCTGCACGCGAACAGCCACATGACGCTGCAGCTCAACTACTCCTATTATCTGCCCGGAACGATGTTCGGTTCCGCACTATACGGACATAATTTCGGCGAAGCAAAGGGATTGCGGAGCAGCGGTGACGGTGCGCCGGAGAAACCGAATTATTTCGCCGTAGGTATCCATTATCTGGACTACGGGCGGATGAAATATGCGGACGAGAACGGTAACTTAAGCGGCGGCAGTTTCGGTGCGCGGGACATACTGATAGACGTGATGTACGCGCGTCAGTTGCATCCATGCTGGAAGATCGGCGTGACGCTCAAACCCGTTTATTCGATTTACGAGAGCTATAATTCGTTCGCCATCGGCGCAGACGTAGGAGCACATTTCCAGACAAGAGACTCAACCTTCCAGATGGGGCTGGTGCTGCAAAATATCGGATGGCAGATTAAGAGTTTCTACTCCTCCGAAGACGGCACCGGACATGAGATGCTACCGCTGAACCTGCAGTTGGGTCTGACCTACCGCGTCAAACATGCTCCTTTGCGGTTCCACCTGCAGATACATAACATGCAGACATGGCATCTCAACTACGAATGGACAAGTCTGGACAAGAGTCCGACGACCGGCGACATCATACCCCATGACGTCAAATGGTACGACATGATGTTCCGCCATACGATATGGTGTATTGAGGTTGTTCCCAAGAGCGAGAAATTCTATATCGCCCTCAGTTACAACCACCGCCGGCGCGCGGAATTGCAGCTGACGGACCAGAAATCGCTGGCAGGTTTTGCGCTCGGTGCCGGAGTAAAGATCAAACAAGTCCGGTTGGGTTTCGCAATCAGCCAGTTAACAAAATCCAATTTCTCCTACCAGGTAGGACTGACACTCGATATCCATTCTCTAATGAAATAAATGACAAAATGGTAAATGACGAAATAGCAAATAAGATCATTGTAGCCATAGACGGCTATTCGTCCTGCGGCAAATCGACGATAGCCAAAGCGCTGGCATCCTATGCCGGCTATACGTATGTGGACACAGGTGCTATGTATCGCGCGATAGCCTTATACACGCTCCGCAACCATCTGGACTCCAACGAAGACATCATCGCCGCCTTGGAAAAGATCCAAGTGGGTTTCAAACGAGTTCCTGTCACTCACCTTGAGGGGGAGCCGGAGGGGGTTGTTCAACATGTGACCCTGAACGGGGAGGACGTGGAGCCGTTTATCCGTACTCTGGAAGTGGGAAATGCCGCCAGCCGGATATCCGCAATCAAAGAAGTACGGGCGTTCCTCGTAGCGCAGCAGCAGAAGATGGGAGAAGCGAAAGGCATCGTCATGGACGGCCGTGACATAGGTACCGTGGTCTTCCCGAAGGCGGAACTGAAACTCTTCCTTACCGCGAGTCCGGAAGTACGTGCGCAGAGGCGCTATGACGAGTTGGTTTCTAAAGGCGGACACCCGGACATGGAGGCTGTTTTAGCCGATGTGAATGACCGCGACTACCGCGACACGCACCGTGCGGAGTCTCCGCTCCGTCAGGCGGATGACGCCGTCGTAGTGGACAACAGTTTCATGACCCGCGAGGGGCAGATGGAGTTGATCATTAAGCTTTTTAACGAAAAGATAGACAAACTGGATTAACTAGTTAAACTAGATAAACTAGGATGCAGATTTCTATTGATCAACATAGCGGTTTCTGCTTCGGAGTGACGCGCGCTATCGAAGCGGCAGAAAGCGAACTGGCGAACGGTCCGCTTTATTGTCTGGGCGACATCGTGCATAACGGCCAGGAAGTAGCACGTCTGGAGAACAAGGGTCTTCAGACGATCGACTATGACGACCTCCGCACATTACCCTCCCATTCGCGTGTGCTTCTCCGTGCGCACGGCGAACCGCCTAGCACATACTGGATTGCGCAGCAACGGGGGATAGAGATCATCGACGCCACCTGTCCTGTGGTAAAGAAACTGCAGGACCGCATCCGCGCCTGCTATGAGACGCATAAGAACGACGAGCCGCAGCCGCCTCAAATAGTTATCTACGGCAAACCCGGTCATGCCGAAGTGATCGGTCTGCAAGGACAGACCAACAACACCGCTGTCGTCATTGAGAACGAAACGCAACTCGACCGCCTTGATTTCTCGCGGCCGATATACCTATTCTCCCAGACCACCAAGTCTGTCGAGGGATTCAACCACCTCGTCGAAGCAATCTTACAGCGCAAGCGGTCTTACAGCGTAAGCGGTCTTACAGACGAAGCCGGTCCTACAGCGGAGCGGTCTTTCGAGTACCACGACACTATCTGCCGCAATGTAGCAAACCGCGTAGCGGAGCTGCAAGCTTTCTCACGCGAGAACGACATCGTTCTTTTTGTAGGCGGCGCCAAGTCGTCCAACGCCAAAGTGCTGTTCCAAAAATGCGTAGAGGCGAACCCAAACACTCTTTTCATCTCCTCCCCAGACGAGCTCGAAGAAGCACTGGAGCAAAGCGGTCTTGCCGGCAAAGCCGACCTCAAAGTAGGTATCTGCGGAGCGACCAGCACTCCTCTCTGGCTCATGCAAAAAGTAAGGGACAAGCTCTCGCTCATCCCCTAACCTTCGTACATCGTACATCTTTCCTTCGTACATCGTACATTTGTCCTTCGTACTTTACCTGACGCTTGTCAGTTTCTTGATCTTTGCGTTCAACGCATCGCACTCTTTCAGTTTCTCCAGGGTAAGATGCATCCTGTAGTTCCAGAAATGGCGCGGATCGGACGGCAGGTTGATACGGTCTGCGAACTGGTCTTTTATCCGTACGTCAGCATCGATAGCGAGCCAGTCCTGTAGAGGGAGTATCGTCCACATAGCGGGGCTGTACATATGCTGGTTGATGATGAACTCAGCTATCTCCGGCGTCATCTCTTTCGGAGCTTCGCCCCACCATCCCATCTGTTCGTTATAGAACCGCTGTGTCACAGCGCGGTCTTCCTCCCACCAGGCGCGGAGCGGGTTCATATCGTGTGTACCGGTTGTACAAACGCTCTGATACGGTGCGTCAGCCGGATGCGCGAACTTAACCGTCGGATCTTTCGGCATACGCTGTATCTCGAGCGACAGAATCTGCAACTCATGCATCACGTCCGGCACGCAAGCCGGCACCATACCCAAGTCTTCGCCGCAGCAGAGCATATGGGTAGCACCAATGAGCGTAGGCAGTTTGCGCATCGCCGAGTCGCGCCAGAACTGGGTATGACGGCGATAGAAATAATCGTTGTAGATGCGCATCAGTATCTCTTTCTGGTCCGAATAGAGTTCGTTGAACGAATGGCTCTGATAGATCGAGATACGCGGATGCAGCCATCCCGGCCTGCGCTGGTCTTCCACGAAGAGCACCTCGCAATGGAGATAGATCAATCCGTTGCATATATTCTTCGCCGCAGCGGCACTCAGTCCGCTGGCTTTGAGTTGTTTCTCATCGCTCATCAGGCGGTCGTACCAAGCCTGCACCTTCGCCTGGGTATCAAATTCCGGACGGAACCAATAGATATAGTTATCGCGTGTCTGGAGGGCATGCTGTTTAGCCCATTCGGTATCATATCCCAGCACGTCTCCCAAGAAATTGGAGCGGATATACGGTTTGGTCATTCTATCCCAGTCGAGGCAAACACCCTGTGCGCATAGATCGTCGTAGGTATATGGCAGCGCCGGTACGAAATGGCCGCAAAGTCCCCACTCGTCCTGTTTGCGCATCTGCCAGATACGGAAGAAGCCGAGGATATGATCTACGCGGTAAGCATCGAAATAATCCTGCATCTTCTGGAACCGTGCGCGCCACCAGCCGAAGTTATCCTTCGCCATCTCATCCCAGTTATAGGTAGGGAAGCCCCAGTTCTGGCCGCGTGCATCGAAATCATCAGGCGGAGCTCCGGCAGAAGCGTCCAGATTGAACAGATCGGGATAATAAGCCGCATCTACGGAGTCCGGCGATATACCAATTGGTATATCTCCCTTCATGGCAACACCTAACGAATGGGCATATGCCACCGCGTCCGCCAACTGTTTGTCGGCATGGAACTGGAGGAACTTATAGAAATCTTTCGGCTGTTTGTCGCGTTTGCTCAGGAACTCGGCATACTGCTCGAGCCATGCATGGTTTTTCTTCTCGAAAGCTTTGTATTCCGCGCTGCCGAAGAGTGCGTCCTTGTCCTGTTTGTAGAGGGCTTTGAAGAATACCATCTTCGCGTCATACACGTTCTGGTAATCCGAGAAGGATTTTGCGTTAAACTCCGCTTTCTGCGCCTCGTATTTCTTCTTCATTGCCGGCGTCAGACGTCCCATAGCCTCGATATTGATATATATCGGATGGAGCGCAAAGACCGAAACGGCGTTGTAAGGATAACTGTCGCGGTTGTTATGACGGAGTGTAGTATCGTTGATCGGCAGTGTCTGAATCATCTGCTGACCCGTAGCAGCCGCCCATTCCGCCAGCAGTTTGAGATCTTGGAATTCACCGATACCGAATCCCGCTTCGCTACGGAGCGAGAAGACCGGAACAGCCACGCCGGATCCTTTCCATCTGGGCTGCGTGCGGCGGAAACCGCGGTCGTTCTGATAGATCACCTGACCTTTCTCGATTCCCCATATCTGGCGGTTCTCACCCCACTCGGTATCTACCACAGCACCGGTCTTGAGGTCATAAACGACGTATTTGTATTCTACGATATCCTGACCTTTGACCTCGATGTCCGCTTTCCAGAGGGGGAACTCGGCGTCACTCATGATGAGTTTGTCGTCCGCGCTCCAGTTGCCCAATGCCTCGCAGTTACCGATGATTGCCACGCCTTGCGAAGGGAGTATCTGCGGCAGGTCGATTGAGAAACGGATGTTACCTTTCGGTGCTTTCGACTTTCTACTTTCTGCTTTCGACTTTCTACTAAAAAGCGCTTTCAGAAAGGCGGTAGTGTAGAAACTGTCCTCATAGGTGCTCGCCTGCCATGCGTCGCGTACCACGATACGTTTGTCAGCCGCCTTGAGCGTCAGGGTACGGGGTTCGCCGGCTTCGTAGATATAGCCGCCGTCCTGCAGACGGATGGCGTATTTATACTGGATACTTCCGGCGAAATCGCTGATCGGCACGTTCGCCTGCCAGAAATCCATTCCCTGGCAATTCAGCACCAGCGGTTCCTTCTCCGTCCATCCCAAGATTGACTCCTGCGTCTCGATCACGCACAGACTCTGGCCGTACTCGGCACGGTAATGAATTTGAAAATTGATGTTCATGATATTATTGTTTTGTTACGGTATTTCATTAATTTCGCCACAAAGTTACTACTTTTTTTGCAACCGTGCAAATTATTTTGTTTTTTTGCGCAAAAAAGGCCAAATTAGACACGGTAGCAAGGCATTTATCAGCCATAGCAGCACCCCTGCCAGCGCTGCATTCATCGTGCCGAAGAGCAGAATCGCCCATGCGCCGCGTACTCCTGCCTCCGCGACAGGCACGTTCGGCGTGATTGTCACAAGGAGGTAATAGACAAACAGCAAACTGATGGGTGAAGGCTGAAGGCTGAAGGTTCCCAAAGCATAGAGCACCAGCGCCAGTTGGACACACCAGCAGAGCAGCCGTACGAGACTCTGTCCCAGACTGCGCAGAAGCAGATATTGGTCCACTTCGGCAAAACGGCGGAGCAGTCTGGGCATTAACGCGAAAGCCATCGCCAGAAGCGCCACTGCTACCGCCAAAGCATAGAGATAACTGCCTCCGAGAAGCGAGAGAACCTCAGGCGAAAAAGCCAGTCCAATGATACCTGCCAGGACGATTGCTGCAGTCATGGTAGCGCTTCCTACAGCCCCCATCGAGAGTACACGCGTCATCAACTTCCCACTCTCTACATTCGAACTTCTTTCATCGTTCAACTTAAAACTCTCTACCAATAACATCCCTCTTGCCGGGTATTCGCCCAGCCGCCAGGGCGTCACCAATCCCGCTAACTTGCTGTAATACACCTGCCGCTGCGCTTCGCCAAAAGACAGCTCCTTTGTACTTTGTACATTGTCCCTTTGTGCATTCCATAGGGTGCGCCACCTCCACGCTTCCAGCGCCATGTTCAGCGGCATGAGAGCCACGCACAGGCCCATTGCCGCCCATTGCTGCCATGACATATTGCGCAGCGCTTCACCGAGCGCGGCATAGTTGTCGTAGGTGACAATCTTATACAGCAGAAACGCACACGCGGCGAGGGCTACCGACCATTCGACAATATGATAGAGCGTCTTCCGATCCATAAATCCGTGGCAAAATTACTGCTTTTTTTGCACATATGCAAGATTTTTACTAATTTTGCACCGTGAAAAGAGAATTCTGTAAGATTTGGATTCTGATACTGCTCCTTTCTCCCTCCCTTGTAGGGGTGAAGAGCTATGCTCGATCGGGCGCCCAGTGGTCGCCCGTAGAACAATATGGGGAGGGGGTTGCTGCCTCGCTGGACGACATCATTCTGGACATATACAATGCGGCAACGGAGATCGGCGAGGTGGACTACGAACAGCTGCAGACCAATCTGTATGCGCTTCACGAAGAGCCGATCAACCTGAACAACACCTCGGACGAAGAGTTGCAGCAGCTCTATTTTCTTTCGCCGCAACAGATAGACGAGATTCTGATGTATGCGGACAAACATCCGTTTGAGTCTCTGTATGAGTTGCGAATGATTCAGAGTCTGGCGGATTATGAGATACGGGACCTGCTTCCGTTCGTGCGTATAGGCGCGAGCGCGAGCGAACAAAAATATTACGCGCGTGAGGTGTTCACCTATGCTACGCATGAGATCACGACCCGTCTGGACGCACGTGACATAGAGTCTTATGAAGGCAGCGATCCTATGTTTGTGCAGGCGCGCTATCGTTTTGATTTTCAACGTCGTGTAACCTTTGGAGCGCAGTTGCGCAGACCCGCTGGAGGAATGGCAGGGGATTTGCAGTATGGAGCTTATTTGCAACTGCGCGACATAGGACATTTGCATACAATAGTAGGCGGTAATTTCCAGGCTTCTTTTGGCCAGGGTTTAGTGCTGGCGCCGGTTTTTCATGCCGGCAAATCCGTGTATGTCCAGTCAGCCGGTCAGAGTCGCGAAGGACTGCGGTATTACAGTTCGGCAGACGGCGAAGGGCTGCACGGCGCAGGAGCCACTTTGCGGTGGGAATGGAACAAGAAAACAAGGCTGGACGCCAGTGTCTTATACTCGATGAAACGGGCGAATGACAGCACCTGGCACCATCTGATAGGAGCCAATCTGACGGTTCGGCATAACCGGTTGCAGGTAGCTCTGACGGTAATTGAGAACATATGGAGCGACAGCATCCGTCCGTATCGGAACACCACCTACAATCAGCATTATTTCAGGGGCAGGAACCAAGCCGTCATCGGCGCTTCTGCGCGGTACAACCACGGTTGGTTCGATCTTTTCGGCGAAGTAGCCACAAGTCAAAATCATCAATCATCAATTATCAATCATCAATTGCGCGTAGCGCATTGGGGCTTCGGGACGATTGTCGGAAGCCGTTTTTATCCGGCTTCGGGCGTGTCGCTGGTGGCTCTCTACAGGTATTATTCGCCGTGGTTTGACAACGCGCAGGGGTATGCTTTCTCGGAGACCTCGCGCATAGGCGACGAGAACGGCGGCTATGTAGGTTTTGACATTACCCGGTGGCGGAACTGGCGGCTGACCGGTTACGGCGATGTGTTCTATTTCTCCGGACCCAAATACGGTCTCCCACAAAGCAAAACGCTTGGCTACGACGCCATGGCGGAAGTCCGGTATATCCGCCAAGATTGGCGGATCGGTCTTCGGCTTCGCGCCCGTCAGAAAGGCGATGCACTCTACTCTGCCCGCGCACAGTTCGACTGGTCTTCCTGCGGATGGAGTTTGCGTACTACCGCGGACGCGAACCTGGCACCAAATTCCCTAAACACTAATTCACTAAACACTAATTCTCTGAACTCTCAACTGACTTATGGAATCAGTATAGCGCAGGATTTCTCTCTCGATTTCTCTCAACTCGCTGCTCTCAATACGAAACTTCCCTTAACTTTAAAGTTAAGGGTACAGGGATTCGACGCCCGCGAATGGGCAAACAGGATATATATGTACGAGCACGATGTGCTGTATGCTTTTTCTATCCCTGCCGTATATGGTTTAGGCGGCAGGGCGTATGCCTGTTTGCGGTGGCAGATCATCCCGCAGATAGCGCTGTATCTGCGCGTCAGCGAGACTGTCTATGCCCGTGCTTGGGCGGCAGCGCACGACCGGTCCATGACCCGCACGGATGTGCATTTTCTGCTCCGTGCGAAACTGTAACGGAATGTGGAATAATTGACGGATATAGTGGAAATGTAAACAAATTGACAAATAGGGATGCTATTTTTTAATTCTGCGTAAAATTATGTCTAAAAATATACAAATTTATTTGCATATTTCGTAAAAATGTTGTACCTTTGCACCGTGTTTGATAACAAACAAAAGTACCAACGGTTAAGACACTACTTTTGTATGAACAACGCTACAGCATACCGCTCGACATTCCGCAATGCTTTTACCGGCAGTGCCGTAAGGTTGGGTGTGTTTGATAGGAGATAGGACCGTATTCCATGGTTTTATCTCTTTCCTTTTTGTGTTCTTCATTCCTCCCGGGGCCAGGACACGAAAGGTAGTGCCATCAATCAGCACACAAAAAAACGATTGAAAAGATCTTTGACAGATTGAAATGACTGAATAAAAAACTGACACAGGTGTCTGCGCCAGTTTGAGAAATGGTTATTGCTGCAAAAGCCAATCGGAGGCAAGAACACAATGGACTGTTTTACCGTCTTGGACAATATCGCGCTTCTCGCCGTAAGCCATCACAAGTGTAAGCTTATTACAGTGCAGTAATTGGTCGGCCTTAAAGAGGTTGCCTACTTCGCGGTTGTACAACTTGGTGCTTGGATCTCGGAAATCATAGGTAACTTGGATAAGTTCCTGCACATGGTGGTTGCGAACGCGAACAAAATCCACTTCATATTCGCGCACTTTGCGGAGATAGTAGATTTGGTCGTCAATAGAAGCGCGCCGTTTGAGTTCAATAGCCACGATGTTTTCCAATCGTGGTCCCAAGCTTTCAGTTAGCAACGCTCCTTCGCGCTTGGCGACCATGGCATTATCCATTGCATAATACTTGTTTACGCTGCGGCGCTCAATACTTTTTAAGGAGAAACGTGGTACGCCATATACGAGATAAGCATTCTGGATATATTGCAAGTAATTCTTTGCAGTGTGAGCCGAACTGAGATGATGCTTCTCTTGGATGGAAGAGGATGATTGCTCATTGGTGAACTCATCCAACACTTGGTCTGCAATATTTTTCAGAGTCTCCGCATAGCGGATTTTGTAACGTTTTGCAATATCCTTCTCAACGATAGTTTGCACTAACGAACGCACATAGTCGGTTCGTTCAGCCTCATTGAGGTTGAGCAATTCCGGAAAACCGCCTTGAAAGAGATACTCGTCGAGCGCACGTTCGCGCAGAGCTATTGCTTTGGTGGAATATGACGCGATATCCACATTGTGACTCTGGCAGTATTCAAGGAAAGAAAAAGGATAGAGTTCAATCTTATGATGACGCCCGGTCAGGTGAGTTGCCAAATCGCCGCTGAGCAGGTTGGCATTGCTTCCGGTAATGATGACGTGCATTCCTTGTCGGAGCATTCGGTTAACGAACAACTCCCAGCCTTCGATATTCTGCACCTCGTCAAGAAGCAAGTGTTTAAAATCGCCATTGAGTCGATATAAAGTTTGCAACAGCGGGTCGAAATCATCGCGGGTGAGTTTGCCGAAGCGATCATCGTCAAAGTTGATGTAACCAAATGGAAGTTTACTCTCCATCATCAACTTGGCGCATAGCGTGGACTTACCGCTACGACGCACGCCAATCACTACTTGCGCGAGTGGGCTGTTGAGATTTACCTCTTGTTCCTCTTTGCGAGTGATGATAGATTCCCACGGGGTTTTGCGTAGCTCCTCTAACTGGTCGCTTAAGATGCTTAAATAATCGGTTGCCATAGCAATATACTGCAAAAAAGTGTATAAAATAATGCTTCGTGGTTCAAAAACCGATGCAAAAGTACTATAAAAAAACGGAATATGCAAGAAAATGTAAGATTTTTTGACACGAAACTGCATAAAAATGTATATTTTTTAGCCTCCAAAGTGCATAAAATCGCAAAACCAGTCATTTCAATAGGTCAAAAGGACTAAGTAAAAAGGACCAAGTAAATCCTTGGAGTTGGAAAAAGAACTAAGTAAAATAGTCAAACAAATATAAAAGCGCGCACGAAGAAAGTGCAAAAAAGTTTAGATTTTTACTATAGATAAGCAAAAAGGAAATAACAACATATGTGTATTTTAAAAAGACAAAAGAGAGTGACCGCAATTTTAGGAGCAGGCGTAAACTTAAGCTTCTTTGATTGGTGTGATAACACTCCATCTACGGCTAACATAACAAAACGGCTTGTCACAACCCCGGAAATAGTGTACTACGATGGATCTAAAGGATCAATAAGTCCTTTGATTCGTCAAGTATATGAAAGGTTGTGTGCGGATTACCCACAAGGGGCACTAGATCCTAATGCCGAAGCGTCCTATGGAATAATACATTTTGAAAGAATTTTCCATGTACTAGAAATGTTGGAGTCTTACAGCTATGTGTGGATATACAAATATCGTGATTTTACAAAAGTACCATTGTTTGCCTATTTTACAAATCCAAATTTTGCATATACTCCAGAGGAACTCCATCGAGCCTTAAATCAAATGACATATATCATCATGGATCTTGTTAATCATTATGATGAATATTATCTTGCGGAAAAAGACAACACATGTGCATGGTATAAAGAATTTTGGCAGGCAGCACCTTTTAAATGGGATGTTTTCAATTTCAACTATGACACAACTATAGAGAATAGCATTACTTTCGAAGATGGCTTTGAGGAAGTTGTGAATTACAAACCGCTTCAAAAATTCAATCCGACCAAACTACTTCAAAGTACAGAGAATACCATCAATCATATTCATGGTTGTTTATTATATAGCTATTCAAATATGAAATTGGAAGATGAGAACAAGGAACTATATCTCCGCAATTCTCACGATTGGTACAAATGGCCTACTTTTCGTGAGAGCATGGGACATTTTGTGGGACACGGAATGAGTCCAGTGACTGCACAAAATGGAGATTCAATCTATCATAGCCCGATTATCACAGGTTTAAATAAAACAGATAAACTCACCATTCAACCATTTGCCACATATCGCTATCATTTAAGTCATAAAATATCACAAAATAACGCACTAATAATAGCAGGATTTTCATTCGGTGACTATTATGTGAACCTTGAATTAGAGCAATTGAGATTATTGCACGGAAACAAGTTACGTGTTGTCTTAATCGATTATTGGAATACGGACAGTCATAGCGATGACAAGATATTTGGAATGTATACATTTTTGCAGAAACTTCCTTATAAGAATCATGAATTATATATGTTTTTATGTAAAGTGATGCATATTTCAACTATAAATGAACACCAGTACTCCAGACTAATTTCACATGACAAGCCATTCATATCCGAGAATAAACAATTAATGTTATTTGTCGGAGGTATGGAGCACGCATTACGATACAAAGACGAGATATATGCTTTTTTAAATTCATAGTTTGTCTATATATCAAAAAAAAATAGAACATATCACAGCAAACTGCCCCCCCCAAAAAAATCTCTATTTATAATATAATAGCATATGGAAATGGAAAATTTATCTACATATTTGCAACATTCTTTGAAAGAGTCTGAGATTGCAAATCACATTCAAACAATGTTTAGTTCTAAACCTGAGTTTACTTGTGCTATGGAATATCAATATTCGGATTCTTTCAAAAAGGCTGATATAATGGTCTTTTATCTCTACGAACCATATGTATGCGTAGAAGTGAAGACGAATTTGAGCAGCAATCGTGCGCAATATACAGGAAAACAACAACTTGAGTACGGACGAGACAGACTGCTTTTGCGATTTGGAGTACTTACAGATGGTAGGAGTGCTATTTTATATGATTGGTGGAAAGATGGCGATGAACAAGAGATAAAAAATAAGACTTTAGAGCAAATCATTGATTACATATACAGTGAAAGGGGGAAGACGATTCTTCAGACATATTCTGAAAATACAAGTAAGAATAAAAAAGAAAAGTATGATATAGATATATACAAAGGTATCTTCTGCAATATATTTAATAGTATTTTTACAGAAAAAACTATTTCGATTGTAGATGTAGAGATTGGTAAAGGCAAAACGATAAGATTAAAAGATGACGTAGAAAAAGCTCTTTTTGATAAGCTATTTCCCCCGTTCGAAGGAAGTGAATTGTGTAGATTTACCACTTTATCATCAATCTTTGCAAGTATAAAAAACAATTCTTACCGTATGGTTGCAACTGAAGGAATGAATGATACAGAAGACGGGACATTTTTTTGGAATAAATTATATGGAGAGAAAGATCAAGTGAAACTACTTCCCGAAAAAAGGGAACCGATATTTATTTGGTCGTGTTCTCCAATAGAATCCATTCTTGACTTGACAATGTGGAGATTATACGCAGATGATACTAGAGGGGTTAGTTTAGAGTTTGATGCTAATAAAATTGATGCTAGAGACGGTTTCTTCTTACGCAAAGTAAGTTATGAGGATGATAATCCTAACAATATATTAGTACGCTTTACACAACTCATAAGTACTTTTCAGGAAAAAGGCGAGGGATTTATATTTGTATTTAACAATTGGGATTTATGGAGAGCCTTTATCAAAAGTAAAGAATATAAAGTGGAAAGCGAGATACGTCTTGCCTTTATACCTTCTAGTTCCGAAAGGATAAAGCCCAATATAGAATGGATGATAACAAATTCCAATCAAATTATAAGTGAGTACGTTGACATTACAGAGAACTCAATGACGCCATTCCCCTTGCAACTCAAGAAAATATGGCTAGGTGCATCATGTCCTGAAAAGAAAGTGAATAAAGTGCAACTTAAAAAAATGATAGAGGCATCAGAAGGATTTAAGGGGAAGAGTATAGAGGTGGATATATCAAAGGTTGATAATTATCGACCCTCTAAATGAAATGAACTCATTCAATACGTGTAAGTGCATACGCGCACACGAACAAAAGAATAATATAAACACTAAATACATTAAATACAGTGCCGGCAATCAGCACTAAAAAAACGATTGTAAGTGATCTAAGGAAATAAATTTGCGGAAAAAGCAGTACCTTTGCAGCAAAAAAGTCATGAGGTACGGTTATATTCGCGTGAGCAGCGACAAGCAGACAGTAGAGAACCAGCGTTTCGAAATCAACTCTTTCTGCGCCAAAGAAGGATGGCAGATTGACGGATGGATAGAAGAGACTGTTTCGGGTACTCAGGTATATACCAAACGCCGGTTGGGCAGACTGCTACGGCATGTTAAAAACGGAGACATGATCATCTGCAGCGAGTTGAGTCGTTTAGGCAGAAGTCTCTATATGATTATGGAGATCCTGAGTTACTGCATGCACCGCGGCTGCCGTATATGGACCATCAAAGAAGCCTACCGGTTGGGCGACGACATCCAATCAAAGGTTCTGGCATTCGCTTTCGGGCTGTCGGCGGAGATCGAGCGCAATCTGATCAGCCAGCGTACACGCGAAGCCCTGGCAAGGCGGAAGGCGGAGGGCAAACATCTCGGCCGTCCTGCAGGAAAACAGACGCACAAAGAAGCATTGTTACTCTACCGCCACGAAGCGTATATCCGCCGCGCAATGAGGGAAGGCAAGTCCAAGAATGAGATAGCCCGCCGGCTTCATTGCAGCCGCAACACAGTGAACCGATACATACAGAGACATATCATAAGTACGATTTAGAACAGGACCATCACGGGACCATGTCCCGAGAAGAACCTAAGAAAAGTACAATCAGAACAATCGCGCAACAACAAAAAAAACTTAAATTCTGCACAAAACGGAAGTTTTTTCTCCAAATGCTTGCGTATGTCAGAAAAAAGCAGTACCTTTGCAACCGCAAAGGTTTAAACAACAAAAGTTATGGTCCAGACGCAACCGACATTCCAGAGTGTATTGAATATGGTATATATGCTGCCATATGACGAGCAAAAAAAACTGCTAACCAAGGTTTCATATAACTTGGCTCTTCATAACCCTGAGCCATTGATTGATTCCAATTGGAAAAGCAAGCCGACATATTCTGTTGACGAAGTTTTTGATAAGGTGTATAAACATCTTGGTAGTTTGTATGGTATGAATGATATTCGGGAGGCTGAATGATGGTTCTGCGGGATGTCAAAATTACAGAAGCAGCTCTTTCTGACTTGTTTGAGTTAGATTATACAATCAGACGTGAATATCAGGCTCCATTAACAGCAGAAAGATATATTACAGGTCTCAAAGAGCAGCTACAGGGATTGTCTCAAGTTGCCGATTTGAAAGTTGTGCAGAAAAAACTCTCTCAAGAATATGGGAAGGAAATCAGACGAGAGAATTACAAAGAAATGGCGATACTTTATTCTATAGAAGAAGACGAGAAGGTGTATGTACATCGTATCATTTCTCAAAAGTTAGTGAGATAAATCAAGCCATATGACACATAGCGCAGGAGCAAAATTAACGGCAATTCCACAACCAAACGGAGTTACCGTTTTTTTGTGTGTATAGTGCAATTTGGGATGAAAGTATTCCAAAATCATAAATTTTCGAAAAAATTATAATTATTTTTGTATATGTCAAAAAAATATTGTATCTTTGCACGCAAAACAAAGTGCAAAGAAATTTCACTTGTTTACAAGTGCTCTTTGACATAATGAAAAACTTAAAATCGGCAAGAGCGCCAAAAGTTGCTCAAACTAACCGACCCTTTATTTGGAGCACCCACAGTAGGGGGAGTTGTGCAAGTAGAAGCGGCAGTGTAAGTTACAGAAATAGAATGAATATAGATAGCCTGAGTAGTTGATATGGAAAGTGTTAATGTTCCGCTTGTCCCGGAATTTGTATTAGCAACAAAATCGTGCCATTCAGATCCTGTACTATAATTTGGAGATCCAATGGTGGTTGCTCCTTGAGTAACTGTAATCGTTGTACTTACGCTACCATTGATCAATAAATTGACTGTAACAGCAGAAACTTGATAACCGGAAAAATAATCAGTGGACAGAGTTATTGTTGGATAATAGTTTTTAGCACCATTCCCAAATTGAATTCCTCCACTACCATGAGCGTTGTTTTTTACTCCCCAGTTGGTAGGAGAACCCGTTGCAGTTCCTGTTGAAACACTCCAAGTGGCTGAATTTATAGTCATTGATCTTGAGGTTCCAGAAGCAGGCGTCCATGTCGGAGGCTCAGAAAAAGTATAAGACCAATTTGCTCCCCACGCATTTCCCACTCCCACTATTATCAGTAACGTGCATATGATAAGCACTTTGCGAAATAGATGTAAGGGGCAAGTAAGACGCGATGAGGAGGCATTAGCGATGCAAGTAAGAGGCAACTCGTGGTTATTTTGCCGCAAGTCGTTACTAAAAACACACATACAATCGATTAAGTTTTTCTTAACAAATAAGTTTTTCATTATGCAGTACATTTATTATTATCCGGTTATAGGCTCTTGGTTGAGCCTGTGATCGCAAAACATTTACGCACTTGGCGCGTTTCGTCATAACTCAATGGTACATGACCAAATGGTAAATGACTTGATCTTTGACGTATTGAATAAGACTGAAAATATGGGGGCTTTTAGAGAATCAAATCAATCCTAATTCCTTGAGAGCATCTTTAAGCGCTAAAGGGTTAAAGTTATCGGCTACTTGTTTGTCGTACAATAATAAAAGATTGATCTCCATGTTTTTCTCATCAATCAAGATATTGAGCGTAATCACTCGTGCGCCTCCTGATTTGCCCTTCCCTTTAGAGGCAATAGTCATGCGAACCTTACGTACACCATTCCCCAAGTCATCTCCTTGATATGGATCTTCCTTAAGCGATTTCAGTAACTCGCTATAGTCGTTCTTGAAGGAAGGATAGTGCTTAGACAGCCGTTTTGCCTCATGAGCAAAATAACTGGATATACGAATATCAAAGTTCATTGAGGAATTCATACGCATCTTGCATTTGTTGCTTGCCTTCATGATGACACTTCACTTCCTGTAAAGCCCCTTTGAGGTCGTCCCAGAGTAGAGGATCTACTCCTTGGTTCTTTTTCACATTCCTGCGTGCTGCCTTCGGACATTCAGTAGTAATAGTGAAGACGCCCAAAGATCGGATGTATTCCATAGTTGACATCGCTAAGCGGTTACGAGGATTGAATGTTAATGTAGCAGTCATAATCTCAAAATTTTGTTATTCGTTTACCTTTGACGCTGCAAAATTACTGCTTTTTTTCGATATATGCAAACAATCCGGCAAAAAAATGCCACATTCAGTCTTTTTCAACATGTCAAGGAACACTTGTGTTCGGTAAAAGCACCGATGTTTGCGTCGAAAGGCGACGCCCTAATTTTGAATATTAAAAATACAGACATAATGAAAAACTCAAACATGTATTTAGGCCGTAGATGGTATGGTATCTCTCGTAAATGGTTCGAGAATGACTCGGTAGTAACTCAAGAACGACTCGGTTCGGTAGTCTCTCGCTTCTCTCTCGCCAGTCTGATTTGCCTATGTATGCTGACTGTCGGAGTTGGAAATGCATGGGCGGAAAGTTACGATCAAACAATTACCTACACAACACTTAACTCGGAGGAGATGTTAGGGGGCAGTTATGCAGATGCCGGTAGTTATTATAAAGTGCCGGCTAGTTCCAATAATACAGCTACAATTAATATCCCCAGTAGTTATTTCAATCATACACCCACAGGGAATGTAACTATTATACTATCCCTCTCCACATTTGGCTCTGGAACAGATCCAAGTACTTCGAATACAACCATTACCGCCACCGGTACAGAAACTAGTTCGACATGGAATACATCCTCTTATTCTGGAACCCTTCCTTCAAGTAGTACTTATAATAATATCACTTTAACTCTGTCTAAAGTGGCGTCCCCTACTACATTGTCAGGAGTCACAATTAGTATTCATATTTCCACAGGAGTAAAAATATTGCGACTCCAAAGTGTACGAATTCAATATGCATATTCAAGTACTCCAGCAACAATAACCTTAAGCGAAGCAGGTGTTTCCACTAATGTGTCCGGCACGCACTATGCTGGAGAAACATATACTCTTCCTACATCAACAGATGCCACATGCGGTACAAAAATATTGGTTGGATGGAGCACTGTCACAATTTCTGGAACAGACACCAAACCCACATCAAATTTCTATGAAACAGGTGACGAAGTCATTCTTGCTGCCGGTGCCAACACGTATTATGCAGTTTTCGCGACTCAAAGTGGTGGAGGCACAGCGACATGGACAAGAGTTACAAACATGGCAACACTTACTGGGGGTGGAACATTTATTATGGGTTATGAGGCTACTGCCAAATCTGGAACTATTGTCCCTCTACGTAGTGCTGACTGTGGGGCGACGACGTCTGCAAATGGGATTTTGAATTCAGGAACATCTTCTTCAACTAGCGATAGAGGAACGATTGATATGTCGGATATAACTACTACTAGTGATTATGAAGTATACGTTTCCTGTCCGACTTCAGGTAAAATTAATATTCAAAGGGCTAATTCTTCCGGAAGTTATTATGGGGCTTCATCTACAGGCTCTTCTAAAAACACTGCTCGGCTCTATAGTAGTGGAAATACTGCTGAAACCAACATTATACCCGAGTGGGCAAGCGAAACAAACAACCAATTCAAACTAAGAGTAGATGTAACTGGCTCATACAAATATCTCAAATATAATACAGGAAGCCCTCGTTATGCTTTTTATGATAGTGCAGGAGAAAAAATAGTTTTCTATAAAAAGGGAAATTCCTATACCTATTCCGCTTACTCTACTTCTTGCGAAGCATGTACAGCCAATCCAACGGTTGGAACTGCTCAATTAAAAGGGTCGTTTAGTTTGAGCAGTGTAGGTGTAACATGCCCGACAACAGGAACAAGTGTCGGAACGAACTGCTCATGGACAGATTATGGTTTTGTATGGGGAACAAGTGCAAACCCGACAATCGGTGCAAGCGGCTGTACAAAAGTACAAATAGGTACTTCGGGTAGCGCAACTACATGGGATGGTACTCTGACAGGTACATTCAGTACGGGTACTACTTATTACTACCGTGCATATGGTAAGAACGCCAAAGATGGAGCAGCATTTGTTTATGGTAATGTTTCTTCGTTTAAATTACAGAAAGTTGTTTTCAACGCAAACGGTGGTACAGGAACCATGAGCGATCAGGCCGTTCTATACAACACAGCCACTGCCCTGACTTCCAATTCGTTCACTCGTGACGGTTTTGGTTTTGAAGGCTGGGCAACGAGTTCTGATGGAGATGTTGTATATGCAGACGGGGCTAATATTACGCTAACCGCAGACCAAACTTTGTATGCTAAATGGGGTGCGGTTCATTACACCATTACCTATGATCATGGCACAAACGGAACAGGATCAATAAGCGCGGGCGACAAAACGCATGGCGTGGACTTCACCTTGTCAAGCAGCACATTTACCCGCACAGGCTATACGCAAGACGGATGGAGCACTTCCGATGGAGGTAGCAAAGATTATGAATTAGGCGGCAGTTATACGGCTAATGCGGCAATAACTCTGTATCCGCACTGGGCGATCAATAATTATACGGTTAGTTGGAGCGTGAACGGCAGTACATGGTCAAGCGGCGTAACAGATGCCAACAACAATGCCAATTACGGTTCAACCGTCAGCGCACCGACCGCTCCGACAAGCAGCGACTGCGACGACAGCAAAGTGTTTGTAGGCTGGACGAATGCCGAATATTCGAATCCGAGTACCGCTCCTACGACATTATTTACCAGCACCTCGCCTGCTATCACCACCAACACAACCTTCTATGCTGTGTTTGCAGAGGCAAGTTCGGGTGGAGGAGTTGCGACAGTTTTTTCCGAAGACTTTTCCGATTGTACAGGTACTGGCGGTAATAGCGGAGGTTGGAGTGGCTCTATTGCGTCTACTACAACACCGACTTCCATATCATCATCATGGTTCCTTTCGTATGACAAGGCTGCTGATGGATGCTTGAAATTAGGCACTGGTGATTATGCAGGATCTGCCACCACTCCAAACATTGATTGTGGAGCAGCTACCAGTGCGACCTTAACTTTTAGGGCCGGCTCGTGGAGTGGAGATGGAACTGTACTTGGTTTAACAGGAACTAATTGTACACTAAGCGAGAGTAGTATCACCTTATCTGATGCATCTTTCACTAGTTATACTATTTCTATAACCAGTATTACGGATGAAATTTCCATTACATTTGCTAGTGCAAAAAAAAAACAACGTTTCTTCTTAGATGATGTTGTAGTTAAAACAAGTAGTGTTTCTTACTCCAACTATACGACAAGTTGCTGTCAGCAGCCAGCGACGCAATTGAGTATGAGCGCGGACAAGACAGAGTTGGTAGGAACGGGATTGATTGAGTTGTCGTTAGCCGGTGGTAACGGGGAAGACATTACCTGGAGTTGTCGAGACGAGGCAGACAACGACTGCGATGCCTTATTGAGTAGTACAAGTAACAGTGGCGCTACATTGACCATTTCTTCGCCTGTGGCTGCCACCAAGACCTATACCGTCAAGGCCGTTCAGCCGGAGAATGATGACGATACAGAAGTAATCTGCGGTAAGACATTAACAATAGACATAACCGTCAAGACACAATGGACAATCACGTTCAAGACAACCGATGGTGGTTCTCTCTCCACACACAATACAGTGACCGTGACCGACGGAGACAGTTATACCTTCCCCGACCTAAGTGACGAATATACCTGCGAGACGAATTATTCGTTTGTAGGATGGAAAGCGACTAATACAGACGGTGCTCCGGAATATGAAGGAGGTAGTTCTGCCAAAGCTACAGAAAATACCACATGGTATGCTGTTTGGATGTATTCAACGGGCACAACTACCGAAACACGTGACAAATATGAATTAGTGACATCCAGCTCTACAGCTATTGCAGAAGATGATGTAGTGGTTATTGCCTGCAACACGCAAGGCGTTGCACTCGCTCAAATGAGTACAAGCGATACATATGGTTCACATGTTCCAGTAGATTTCGCGACTGACAAGTCGTACTTGACCTTTGCGAGCGGGACCAATGTAATGGAGTTGAAACTTTACTGGTGCTCTACAGACGATGACTACTCGTACAATGGCTGGGCATTCGAGGATTACAACAATGCAGACCAATTCTTGTCATATGGAGATGAGAATGGCAATTATAATGGAACATTGACTTACCTTGACGAATATCTATGGATGTTTACTATAAGTTTCGATGGCAATGGAATAGCTACTATCAGTGATCCTGATCCCGATTACTCGTCATACAAACTACAATATCGCAAAGAAACATCCCGTTTTGCATTCTACTCCGGTACTAACAAAGCCGTCCAACTCTATCGCAAGAATGGGACTGTCAGTGTAGAGGTTCCAACTGCACCTACCTATTCTGTCAATAACACGCATTGTACAAACGGAGCTACTATCCGCGCCACTGACGGTCAATGGGTTACTTCGGCGAAAAACCAGAAAGTGCGTATTACTGTTCCTGTCACCGCGAAGAACTTTGAGACAAGCGGCAAGCAACTGACCGCTTCCAGTGACAACAGTCATTTCTCCGTATTGTTCCCAAACCATACTATCCCGAGCAACAAGAGCGAAGTGGTAGTGAACATGGTTGTGGAATACACCCCGATAGAAGCAAACACCATTGAGGAAGCCAATATCACTATTACCACCGGTACGGGCGACGGCGATGCAACCAAGGTGGTTTCTGTCAATGGCCGTTCGCTGCCGGACGAGTTTGTAATCGTTATGCAGAAAGAGGGCAAGTGGCAGGCGCTTCCGGCTAATATGGAGAGCGGTGCCACGACATACAGCGGCGTAGAAGTGACACCTAACGGAGGTATTACCGCTATCCCGGCTGCGCCATTCAATGTCATATACAGCGCACGCGAGGTGGCAAGCAGCCGCTATGAGGCTGCCGGCAACTGTGTACGTCTGGTAGGAAACAACAACAAGTGCCTATGGGGAAATAACAGCACTAACACGACGTCTATCCAAAACTGGTCCACACTAAGCAACACCAATGGTGCACAATATGAATGGTTGCTGAGTACCGCAGACGGTGAGACCTACACTATTGCCAATCCAAACCATCCGGACTATGGCACAGGACGTCAATTAGCCATTTATGCTCTTAAGTACGGATTGTACAAAACCGACGCTACATTCTATCTTCTGCCGGTAGGTTGTTCGTCTCAACCGGGTAACTTACAGATAGTGCCGCGGCGTATAGACGCCACCTTCTCATGGATAAGCAATGCAAGCAGTGTCACGATTGATCTCTGGACTAACGAGGAGATGGATGAAGGTCATTTGTCAGCAACGGCTACATCTGTACCCTATTTGTTCACCGGACTGGCAGAAAGTACGCAATACTGGTACAAGATCACTCCCGGCAGCAATGACGACTGCGCCGTAACAGGTACATTCTCCACTAACGGCCCTACCATTGATGTAGTAGAATGGGGCGAGAACTCCGCAACCATCTTTGTAGATATTGATCCTGCGACAGCCAATGACCCCTCTGTTTCTCCACAAATCATCATTGCCGGTGAGGTAGAGCACGGTCAGGGCAGTGGTGCTGCTGCCACAGACATCTTCTTCTCGAAGTATTTCGAGGCAGAAGGAACAGCCAAGATGCTTGCAATCTACAACGGAACAGGTAATGCCATGTCATTAGCTGATATCACTATCCTACATCGCAGCACGACCAAGAAATACACTCCGCTTTCTCTTGCATCCTATGGAAAGACAGCGGGCTGGATACAACCGGGAGAAGAGATCATTCTTTTCAACAGAGACGTCCGTACGGCTGTGATGAGTTGTGCAGAGAGCGACCCAACATACCCATCATGGAATAACGTAGAGGACAAGAACCTTGAATTCTCCGGTAAAGGTACGATTCGTCTCTTCCGCGGAAACGAGTGTATCGACATCATCGGAGCCATGGAAGAGGGAGACGATATTAATGACAAGGCAGTGGATCCTATAGAAGGAAGTGGTAGCCCGACTTTCGGAGATGCCAATGGTTTTGTCAGCACAAGCGGTGACAATTATGCCACGAAAGGAACGGTGGAAAATAATTATGAGTTATCCACCAACCGTTGTTTGTTGATCCGTCAGAACTGGGTAACAAGCGGAGACTCTGCGGTATTGAACAACTATGATGATTTCAAGACTCTGGGAACCTACACCGGTGTGGATTCCAAGACGCACAAGGGAGAATGGGCTGGATTACAGATTCCAACCGCTGTAGCACCGGAAACGGATTATATTCATACTTGTGAAGGATTCCAAGAAGTAGGTAAATTCGACTATAACAAATACTACCGCGAGTATACACAAATCGGCGCTGACAAGTATCTCAAAGACTTCACGCGCGCAGAAGATGGCACTTATACACTACCCATCAGTTACATGCGCCAATACGCGTGTCTGAACCTGAAGTTCCAACTGACAGACCATAGCGACAAAGAGACCATACTCACCGAGAAAGTGGCGCAAGTACCGATCGTTGTCAAGGATGCCCGCAACTCAAATGATACATTGTTCACTAGTATCATCAAAGCAGATGAAGCGCCTCATGCACCGATGACCTCGGAGAGTATCGAACGTTGCAAGACCTGTAACGTAGTGGTGCTCGGCACGGGTACATTGACCAAAGCGGCAGATGGAACTACCAATGATGTAGCAGAATTAGGAGATGTGAAAGTTTATCCGGGAGGCAAACTGATTGTTCCGAGCAACAGACACTATGTATTCAACTCGCTGGCCATGCGTCGTCAAGAAGACGAGGTAGCCCTCGCTGATATTCAAGGCGGTTTAGCAGAGAGTGCCACTGACGCAAGCGACAAAGGGCTGTACATCCGTCGCCCTAACGGCGTTTATCTCGATGTGCGCATCAACCCGGACAACTGGCATTTCATAGCCCTTCCGTATGATTGCCGCGTAGGTGATATCATGTTATCCGACGGTACGCCGGCTGTAGTCAACACCGATTACTTGTTAGGCTGGTATGACGGCGCAAAACGAGCAGCGAACAAATCCGGCGGATGGACATACATCACAGACAAAGATTACGTGCTTAAAAAAGGGTTGGGATATATCTTAGCATTGCCGGGAACAGACAAGGTAAAGAAAGAGTTACGGTTCCCTATGGCTAACAGTGTTATAGATGAAGAACTCAGTAATAAATCTATCGGCGGTCTGTATGCCTACGGAGGTGACAAGAGCGATGAAGAATTACGTCCTAACCACAAAGGCTGGAACATGATCGGCAACCCGTATATGATCACCTATGAGACCGATATTGTTGAAACACCATTAGCAATGGGTTTGCTTGAACACGATCTGGTGAACGGCGTATGGTATGGACAATGGAAACGCACCGGTAGCGCACGCTATATCGTTAAACCTGTTGATAACGGATGGAGCGATTATATCCAGACAACAATCACAGATTTAGAGCCATTTACCTCTTATTTCATCCAGATTGGAAATAGCACCGATGGAAGCGACAATCCGGAAACGGAAAACAATATTACGTTTACTGCATCCAAAGCAGAACGTGCTTCCATCATACGCCATGCCCAGGCTGAGACAGACGAGCCTATGTATCCGGTATGGTACGGAGTAGATATTATTGCCCCGAACGCAGAAAGAGACAATACCACACTGCTTATCTCCGATGAATTTACAGACGGTTATGATATGATGGACGATCTGGTAAAAATGCGCGGCGACTACTATACCTATTACAACAAGCCTGTACTGGCAAGCCGCAATAATGAAGGCGAGATGGCATTCAATGCCCTGCCGGATAATAGTGCTGCCGAGGTTGGTGTACCTCTGAATTACTATGCTGCGCAAGCCGGTACGTACACGATTGCTACCGATAGCCGGTACGACCTGGAGGAAGTAAAGTCAGCCGTGCTATATGATGCGACAAATAATACGTACACCGACTTGCTGACCCAGAACTATGAGTTCACTGCATCCAAGGGGAATAACACGGAACGCTTCACGCTCTATGTACGCGTAGAACGCAAGAAAGCGCCGAATAGTGCTACGGATATTGACAATCTGTTGGCTGATGGAGAGTTGAGCCTGATTAGTATGGGTAAGACACTGGTACTGAGCGGTCTGACAGGCGCAGCGGATGTGTATGTATATGACATGAGCGGCAAACTGATGAATAGCGACCATGCATCCGGAAGCGGAGGCATATGGCGCACCACAGTACCTACGACAGGAGTTTACTTCGTTCGTGTGAACGGCGTTAACGGACAACAGACATTACGTGCAATTGTTAAATAACGGAGGGTTTGGACATGAAAAGATTTCATTTTTCACATAGCACGAATAAAAAACTCAATATCATTGTCGGTTGTCTTGCTGCCGTTATATGGGTTGTGATGCTGTACTTGGCGCTGCAACCGGACGGAAACCAGCCCAAACAGATACTGACCAGCAATGTGCACTATACCGCTTCTGCAGGTCAGAGCGAGGGGCTGGCTGTGTCACAAGTGACGCCATACGCAATACACCCTACCACATCTTCACTTCCGTCAGCAAGCAGGACGACTCCTTCTTCCAGCGTCTCTTCCTATATAGTCCATGAGACCAGCAGCACAAGCGCTCATACGGTAGGAAGCGGCAGAGGGAACGGGATGGCTAATTCCTGGAGCAATGGAAACTCAGGGAACATCAGTTACGGAGGAAACATGGTAGCTCTGTCTTCTTCGCTGGCACTGGCGGCTCCCGGAGCCACTCAGGCTAATGATATAGCGAAGGTAGCAGCTGCCCCTGAACGCAGAGGTGCCGGACCAAGACGCGTCACTGAATTTCCTACGGAACCTTTCACGGATCCTGTCGGTGATGCACTGTTGCCACTGTTGTTATGTGCGGGGGCGTTCCTCATCCTTCGCCTCGCGCGGAGAAAGAGAGCGAACGAGTAGCGCATCAGATAGCAAAAAAATGAGCCTTGACGGGCTCGTTTTTTTATGCCAAAGAGGAATTGTACCTTCGGACGCCGCCTTAGAATATTATGTACGAACAACAAGATTTTAGCCGAAAAAACTCCCTTGTACAAGCACAGATGATTTTTTTTTGATTAAAATCTTGCATATTCCAAAAATTTGTAGTAACTTTGCACGATTTTTTGAGTATCAAGAAATTATAATTCTATAATTGGTCGCAAACGGCGACCGCAAATGACGAAAAAACAGATGAATATTGTAACCAAAGAGATTGCTCTCCCCGATGGACGAGTAATCAAACTGGAGACAGGCAAATTGGCCAAACAAGCTGATGGCGCTGTGATGGCGACTCTCGGCAACACGATGATTCTGGCTACTGTCTGCTCCGCAAAAGATGCGGTTCCGGGTACTGATTTTATGCCCCTGACCGTAGAGTACAAAGAGAAATTTGCGTCCGCAGGACGCTTCCCCGGCGGTTTCACCCGCCGCGAAGGCAAAGCATCGGATTATGAAATCCTTATTGCGCGTCTGATCGACCGTGCCCTTCGTCCCCTCTTCCCTTCTAACTATCACGCAGAGACATTCGTTAACGTAACGATGTATTCCGCTGACGGTATCGACATGCCGGAGAGCATTGCCGGACTGGCAGCAGGCGCTGCGCTGGCTTGCTCGGATATACCTTTCGAGGGTCCGGTGAGCGAAGTGCGCGTGGCACGTGTGGACGGCAAGATGGTTATCAACCCAACCTTCGAGCAATGCGAGCATGCTGACCTCGAGCTGATGGTAGCCGCTACGTATGACAACATCATGATGGTTGAGGGCGAGATGAAAGAGGTGCCGGAGAGCGTAATGCTGGAGGCTATCAAAGCTGCGCACGAGGCTATCAAACCGCAGTGTCTGGCTATCAACGAGATGATGAAGGCTTATGGCAAGGAAGTGAAACGCGAGTATTGCCATGAGGTGAACGACGAGGAACTGAAGCAGGCTGTGCATGACTACAGTTATGCCCGCGCTTATGCGCAAGCTACTGCCGCCGACACCGACAAGCACCACCGCGAGGCTATGTTCAGCCAGATCCGCGAGGATTTCAAGGCTGAGAAAGCCGACTACATGGCAGCCCGCGCAGAGGCTTTAGGCGTAGATATCGACGAGATCGCAGCCCTGGTAGACCGCTATTATCACGACGTAGAGAAAGAGGCTATGCGCCGCGCTGTGCTGGATGAAGGCAAGCGTCTGGACGGTCGTAAAACGACTGAGATCCGTCCTATCTGGTGCGAAGTAGGTCCGCTTCCCGGACCTCACGGAAGCAGTATCTTCACCCGTGGCGAGACCCAGTCGCTCTCTACCGTAACACTCGGTACCAGCCGCGACGAGAAGATCGTTGACGAGGCTCTGATCCAAGGAACCGACAAATTCCTGCTGCACTATAACTTCCCGCCGTTCTCAACGGGTGAGGCTAAGGCGCAACGCGGCGTAGGACGTCGCGAGATCGGGCACGGTAACTTGGCGTGCCGCGCGCTGAAGAACATGATCCCGGAAGATTTCCCCTACACCGTACGTGTAGTAAGTGATATTCTGGAGTCCAATGGTTCGAGCTCAATGGCTACCGTTTGTGCCGGAACACTGGCGCTGATGGATGCAGGTGTGCCGATGAAAAAACCGGTAAGCGGTATCGCAATGGGTCTGATCTCGGAGAACCAAGGCAAGAACTACGCGATCCTTTCTGATATCCTCGGCGACGAGGACCACCTCGGAGACATGGATTTCAAGACCACGGGAACCAAGGACGGTCTGACTGCATGCCAGATGGATATCAAGGTAGATGGTCTCTCCTATGAGATATTAGAGAACGCGCTCGCACAGGCGCACGAGGCACGTATGTATATCCTCGGTAAGATCCTGGAGTGCATGCCGGCTCCGCGTGCTGACCTCAAACCGCACGCTCCGCGCATCACTTCGTTCTATATCCCGAAAGATATGATCGGTGCTGTAATAGGCCCGGGCGGAAAGATCATCCAGGGTATCCAGGCTGAGACCGGAGCTGTCATCTCTATCGATGAAGACGAGAAGGGCGGCAAGGTAGAGGTAGCATCCAACAACGGCGAACAGATGGCTGCCGCTATCGCCAAGATCAAAGCAATCGTTGCGCTGCCGGAAGTAGGCGAAGAGTATGACTCAGTCGTTAAGTCGCTCATGCCGTACGGCTGTTTCGTTGAGTTCATGCCGGGTAAGGAAGGTCTGCTGCATATCAGCGAGATCGACTGGAAACGCTATGAGACGATGGAAGAGACCGGAATCAAGGAAGGCGACCATATCCGCATCAAACTGCTGGAGATCGACCCGAAGACCGGTAAGTTCCGTCTGAGTGCCAAAGCGCTGAAAGAGAAACCCGAAGGTTATGTAGAGCCGGAGAGACCGGCACGCGCACCGCGTGGCGACCGTGACGGCGCACGCCTCGACAGAGGACCAAGACCCGAACGCCGCGGTCCCCGTCCCGAGAAACGATAATCAAAAAAAGCAGCGTCGAAAGACGCTGTTTTTTTTGATAATTCACAATGCACAATTCACAATTCATAATTCCATGCCATTATTTGTTTTGGTGGTCTTTATGATAGATGTTAGTATTTTTAATAGTTCTTTATTTTCTGAATATACACTATCATATAGATCTTGTTCAAGTATATTACTTTCGTGCAAAAGTTCTAACCAATATTCTGTTTCTTCAGCTTCTTTTAGTGCTATGGATAATTTAGAAATAAAGTCAGGAGTGCTCTGCGCCCTAACTCCTTCTTTAACATTCGCGCCAATACTGGTACCAGATCGTAAAACTTGTTTGGAAAGAACATACTCATGCTTTGGGGTACTTAACCATTGATATAAACTTATTATCCTCAGTGCAAATGCTTTACTTTTTTGCTCGATGACATTTCCCTCTTTCATTTTACTTAATAATTGTGCATTTTGAATTGTAAATTGTAAACTTTTAAAAGTCTATCTTCCATACCAGTCCGACGCCTTGTATCGTCGAAGCCTGGCGGAGCGAGTACTTATCAACGGTATGGGTGTACCCTTTCAGCCGCAGCTGGCCGTCTTCCGTCAGCAGCACCTCTACATCCAGATCACCGAAGAAAGGCTGGTTGGAGATATCATTATACCGATAGCCCACATTACCGTTGATCAAAAGCCGGTCCACAGGCTGCAACTGGAACTGCGCCTCGTATTCCTGGCTTCTCCCGGCTCCCTCTCCATCCGTACGGATTGCCACTCCGAGCGTCAGCATATCCGTCAGTCTCGAAAGCCATGCGTTAATCTGGCTGGTAACGGTGGAAGACAGCAGCGAGTAGGTGGAATTCAGCGTAGCGTACTGCGCATTCGCCATATAATCAGGCGTGAAGAAACGTCCAAAGACGAGAAGGTAAATAACCTGCCTCATGAGCATCTCGTCGGTGTTGATGATCTGCCGCACCTGCTGCTGGATATTCTGGTCCGACATCGGGAATTCCAACGCGAAAGAGAGTATCGGATTATTAAGCGTTCCGGTCATATGCAGGCATGTCAGCACCGGTATATTCGACCGCGAGGTAGCCAGTTGGGCCGCATCGTCTCCAAAGAGATCACGCAGGTTGGCTACAGCCCTGTATTTCGCCGTAACATCCAGTTGGGGATTAGACGGGTTGCCCGAGAAAACAATCGTAGAGCCCTCACCTACGGTAAACTCTTTACGGATCATATTCGCCACGGTATAAGAGAGCGTTCCTTGGTTGATATCATACGTACCGAGCAGCGAGACATCGCCGGTGCTGGTGTCGTAAGTCAGGCGCAGAGCTCCTGTGCCGCGGCCCTGAATCATATCCCCGTTACTCTCTCCTAACACCAGTTGGAAGAGCAGGAAGGGGTTGATATCCAGGTTCAGTTTGATAGTACATCTCTCCGGCCGCGCCAGCTCGATAGTCCGGCGGACCGAATCTTCCGGCACCTCATAACGGAGCGTGTCGCCTGCCGCCACAAAATGGACGAACGAGGACTCGTACGCAGAGGAAGCGTTATCCAGCGAGAGCCGGAAGCGGCTGTTCTTCGAGGTGCTGGCATTAGCGGAGACGAGGATATCCGATTCATGCCCGGTGACATCCACATGGCCGGTAGCATAGACCTTGCCGCGCAGCATCTCGCCCGGCGCGTCATTGTCGAAGACCAGCGCGTCGGTGGCATCCACATGCAGAGCCAATACGAAATCGTGGAACTGCTCATGATGGACTGCTCCCTTCACACGAACGGGGTTACCCTCCGCATCCGTCAGATGCACATCGGGGAAGATGATAGCCGTAGTATCCATGATAATCGAATCCGAAGGGATGGTATATCGCGCCCCGGTCCAGGGGAGCGTCAGATGGGCATCATGCGCCAGTTCGCGGATCAGGACGTACACCAGTCCTTTCCTGCCGCCTACCACTACTCTGCCCGACCCGTATCCGTCCAGATCGGTCAGCACCGTGTTCGTCCAGTGATTAATGAATTCAAGCGGTACGGAATCGGTTGTCATATCCAGTTCCCATACGCCGGAGTGGTCAAAGAGCGCTTTGCCGTCCAACGCTACTCTTCTCGTATCCGGCATGTGCGGTTTGAACACATCGGCATGGAAGGCGAGCGAATCGGATATATGCAGATCCACCTCCGCGTCACCGAAGAGACAGTTGTTGAGTCCCATCGAGTCAATATGTATCCGGGTATCTATCTGCGGACGGCGGAAGAGCGATGTGATATCCGCACTGCCGGTGAGCAGGCCGTTGAACATGATGATCTTTTGCGGCAGGATAAACGGCACCACATAGGATGCGTCTATCCGTTGCATATCCACTGTGAGGGTGTCAGATGCCTTACGCGAACCGACACCGTTGGCGTACAGATGCTGCCCCGCTCCCTCGAAGAGGAAATGCCGGATAGAGAGCGTCGTATCCGATGCACAGTAGGTGAGACGGCTCTCGCCCAGCGTATAGACCGAGTCGCGCAGCATGATTGTGCCCGGCAGACAATGGAGATCAATCAACGGCGCTTTGTTATACCGCGCGAAACGGGTCTCGAAATGCAGATCACCTCCGTAGGCTCCGGCTCGTTGCTCCGCCAGCATCGCAAGCTGTTTCTCTCGTATAGTAAGCGGCTCATCCGTCTCCTCCGGCTGTTCCATCAAAGAAGAGAAACGGATATCCGTCAGCAGCGTGTCACGAAAAGCCTGTGCTCGCAGACCGGTATGCAGATTATCCGCCGACGCCGACACATCAAGCGCCAGAGTCTCCGACTCCGTTCCTAACGAGAGGCGTATGTCTTGCAGCGGCTTGCCGCCCACTTCCATATCCGAAGCAAGGAAAGTGAAGCTTACCGGCGACTGATTCATAGCGGAGGGATTCAGATCCGCTTCCGCACGCAGCGAAGGACTATCCGACAGTTTGACCGGAACGGCAAAGAGTTTCTGCACACGGCTCAACTCGGATCCGTCCGCCTTCATGCGGAAAGAGACGGGTTGCCATTTCGCCGACGGAGCATCCACCACTGCCGGCAGGTAATGGTGTGCCAACGCCGTGAAAGCCGGCACTAAGTCTGCGTAACGGAAAGTACCGTCCAACTGCGCAGAGAGATAATCCGATCGGAGCGTTACGGCTTTGCTGTTGGTTCCGTCTGCCGACACAAGGAGTGTCATCTGCTCCATCAGAACGGAATCCTGCGGCGTAGCCAGGAAAAGCGAATCTAACACCATGTAGCCGGATATATCATCCGCATGTTTGCCATTCATATCCACTGCCAAAGCAAAGGAGGTGCGTATGCTTGTGTCCAGAATCGGAGAAGTATCGAAATGACGGCACCGCAAGTTGAAGTTTACCTCCGGATTCTGTTGCCGCAGGTTCACAACGCCGTCAAACGCCATGTCCAGATGAGGGTCCGCTATCGAGAACTTGCCTTCATACCGCCGCGGTTGCAGCTTGCCGTTTATATGCAGGTCGGCGTAGGTGTAGTTCTTATATGTGAATTTCCGTACGTGCGCTTTCACGTCCCCGGAGAGCGAACCGTTATCGATCTTGCCTTGGGACGCCAGGTCCAGCGTCACGGTCTGTAACTGGGGAAGATTGAGCATGCGTCCCAGGCGGAAGTTCTTTCCTACCACCCGTGCGTCGTAGGTCATATGCTCGAAAGCCGAATCCGAACGGAAAGTCCCGTCCGTGGAGATCGCTCCCAGAGCAGTCCTGAATGCGCCATGAAGCGTCAGGTCATGCAGCCGGCCTTGCGCCAGACCGCGATAATGGATATCTCCCAGACGATGAACCTCCTGCGGCAGACGGATAGGACGCCCGTTCAGCTGCGACAGGAAATCCTGCATCTGGGCTGCATTGGTATGTACGTCCGTCAGGTTGGCGCGCAGGTAAGGGTTGGACATATCCGGCAGACCGATGGCAGCCACGTCACCCTGCAGGATCGGCTTGCCGTTATAACGGAGTACCATATCGCTGAACGCGACGGAATCCAATGCGCCGCTTACCGCTCCGGTCAGACCGATCGGGCGTTTGAGCGTCTTGAGAGCGGGCACGAAGAGGGATATCTCCGCCGGCACCAGCTCCGCGTCTATGCGCAGCGGGGCGTCCAGAGAAGCGGCCTCGAACGGCAAACGCAGGGAAATCTCGCTCAACTCCAGCTCGGATTGCGGCAACTGCGCATGCATTATGGGCACATTCAGCAGGCTGTCCGTCAGAATGACATGCGCGTCAAGATCCTTTATCACCAGAGGCGGCTGAAGATCTCCGCCGGACGGTTTCTTGTCTACCACCGCAGAGAGTTCGGTTATCTCCGCATCCAGCGTCTCGGCGGAAAGGCGGTGAAGATCCATGTCCGCATGGGAGACGAAAGCCTCGTAATCTTCATACCGCAGACGGATATTATCCAGCTGTACATCCTTGACCGCTACGATACTCCGCATGGGGTTGCTCTCTTTTTTTTCATCCGTCCGGAATGCGTCAACGAGGAACTGGTAATTCCATTCTTTCGTACTCGCGCCTTCGGCACTTGGTATTTCTATCTGATGCACATCCGCCAGTACGTCATTCAATCGCACGTGGCTGAATTTAATCTCTCCGTGGCGGAGGGCAAGAGGCGAGAACTGGGCGAATGCTTCTCCGACAAACGCCAGCGTATCGCCCTGACGGTCTTCCAGATATATATCTTTTATCGTGAGTCTGGCGGGGAACTGATAACTCACAGACCCTACCTGCGCATTCGTGCCGAGCGCGCGCGACAGTTCGGCGGCCGCAAGCTGCACGGCAGCCGTCTCCACTTTGTCGCTCGACAAAGCAGCTATGAATGTTCCGCCTACCAATGCCAGACCGGCAAGCATGACACCTAATATGTACAACGCGCGTTTCACTCGTGTATATTTAGCGTGCAAAGGTACGAAAAATATTTCGTACAGGCAAATAAAATCAATAATTTTGAAAAAAAACATACAAAAATTTTGCCAATTCAAAAAAAAGCAGTACCTTTGCACGCTTTTTCCGTCGAAGAACGTATGTTCGAGAAAAATCGCACATTGCGCTTTTTCCGTCGAAGAACGTATGTTCGAGAAAAATCGCACATTGCGCTTTTTCCTCGTCGAAAGAGCACATATCGTGCCTCTGGCGATTGCATTAGGCTGAGAGCTGAGAGCTGAATGCCGAATAGTAGTATATGCCCGATGTGTAATGTTGGAATCCATAAAAATAACTAACGAAATGGATTTAATGAAAGTTGCCGAGCAAGCTTTTGCCGGTGAGAAGAAAGAATTCCCTGCATTCAAAGCAGGTGACCAGATTACGGTAGGTTACCGTATTAAAGAAGGTAACAAAGAGCGTGTTCAGGAGTTCCGCGGTGATGTGATCTGCATCCACGGTAGCGGAGACAAGAAACGCTTCACGGTTCGTAAAATGAGCGGTAACGTCGGTGTTGAGCGTATCTTCCCGATGGACAGCCCCTTCATTGAGAGCATCACGGTGAACAAGTACGGTAAAGTACGTCGTGCTAAATTGTATTACCTCCGCGAGCGTACGGGTAAGAAAGCACGCATCCAGGAGCGCCGCGTAAAGTAATCAAAAGGGGACCTTCGGGCTCCCTTTTTTAATGTACAATTTTGAATTGTGAATTGTGAATTTTGAATTGTGCTCTCCATATAAACCAACAGGAGACCAGCCCCAAGCGATAGAGTCGCTGGTGGCGGGGCTGAATGCCGGCGCACCGGCGCAGGTGCTCCTCGGAGTCACCGGCTCCGGCAAGACCTTCACTATCGCCAATGTGATCAAGGAGGTCAACCGCCCTACCCTCATCATGAGCCACAACAAGACGCTTGCCGCCCAGTTGTACTCCGAGATGAAGGCGTTCTTCCCGCACAACGCGGTGGAGTATTTCGTCTCGTACTACGATTACTACCAGCCCGAGGCGTATATCCCCTCCACGGACCTGTATATCGAGAAAGATCTGAGTATCAACGAGGAGATCGACCGCCTGCGTCTGAGTGCAGTGGCTGCCTTGCTGTCCGGGAGAAAGGATGTGATTATCGTTTCGTCCGTCAGTTGTATATACGGTTTGGGCAGCCCCCAGGACTTCACGCAGAACGTGATCGAACTGCATCGCGGCGAGAACATCCAGATGGACAAGCTGCTCAAGCAGCTCATAGGCGCGCAGTACGTGCGTAATGATATAGAACTGGCGCGCGGGCGCTTCCGCGTGAAAGGCGACACGATTGATATCGCCCTTGCCTATGCCGACTATATCGTGCGGATCGAGTTCTTCGGCAACGAGATTGACGCCATTATGACAATCGACCCTATCTCGGGCCAAGTGATAGAAGAGTTTGAGCACTATAACCTCTCTCCGGCTACGATTTTCCTCACCAGTGCGGAACGGATTGCTGCTGCAAAGGAACAGATCCAAGCCGATCTGGCAAAACAGATAGAATATTTTACCGACCTGGGCGAGGAGTTATACGCCAAGCGGATAGAAGAAAGGGTCAAATATGACCTGGAGATGCTGGACGAGTTAGGTTACTGCTCCGGCGTAGAGAACTACAGCCGTTATTTCGACGGCCGCGAAGAAGGGACACCGCCTTACTGTCTGCTTGATTATTTCCCGAAAGACATGCTTCTTGTCATAGACGAAAGCCATGTGACTGTACCTCAGATACGCGGTATGTACGGCGGCGACAAAGCGCGCAAGGACAACCTCGTCACCTATGGTTTCCGTCTGCCCGCCGCCCGCGACAACCGGCCTTTGCGCTTTGATGAGTTTGAGATGAAGGTGGGCTTAACTCCTGCCCCTTCAGGGGAAGGTCGGGAAGGGGCTTCTACTATTTTTGTCTCCGCCACCCCTGATGAATACGAATTGGAGCGGTCGGAAGGTATTGTCATTGACCAGCTGATCCGTCCTACAGGCCTGTTGGACCCCGAGATCGAAGTGCGTCCGACGGAGAACCAGGTGGACGATCTGATGGACGAGATCAAGACCCGCATCCACCGCAACGAACGCACCTTGGTCACCACTCTTACCAAACGCATGGCGGAGGAGCTGGACGAATACCTGCGCAAATACGGCATTAAATCCGCTTATATCCATTCAGACATAGACACTATTGAGCGCGTAAAGATCATGGAGGACTTGCGGAGAGGCGAATATGACGTGCTGGTAGGTGTCAACCTGCTCCGTGAAGGTCTGGATCTTCCGGAAGTAAGTCTGGTTGCTATCCTCGATGCAGACAAGACCGGTTTTCTCCGCGACCAGCGCAGCCTGACCCAGACTGTCGGCCGCGCCGCGCGGCATGTGAACGGCAAAGCGATCCTGTACGGCGACAAGATCACTCCCGCCATGCAAGCCACTATCAACGAGACCAACCGCCGCCGCACGATACAGATGCGGTACAATGCGGAGCACGGAATCACGCCTACCGCCATCAAGAAAGAGATCAATACTTCGGCTCTCGCCGGTCTGTACAAAGATCCGGAGGAAGAGAAACGCCGTGTAGAAACCGCCATCCGCGAGAGCTGGCAGACTGCCGAATGGCAGAAGATGGACGCCAAGGCATTGGAAAAAGCGATAGACACCAAACGCAAACAGATGCTGGCTGCTGCAAAGGCAACCGATTTCGACATAGCCGCACGTCTTAGGGACGAAATGATAGAGATGCAGAACCGGCTTCAGGCCATGCAAGGCTAAAAAGTAAGGCTAAAAAGCGATTATTTTCGCATTTTTTTGCAAAAATATTTGGTCATGTCAGAAAAAAGCAGTAATTTTGCACGCTTTTTCGCGTTGAAAAAGATTAACTGGATAAACTAGTTCGACTAGTATAACTAGAATAACTATTATTAACAAACTAAATTAACAATTTACTACAATGGTAAATCATTACGAAACTGCCTTCGTTTTAACTCCCGTTTTGTCTGAGCCGCAGACGAAGGAGGCAGTAGAAAAATTCGAGAATCTTCTCACATCGAATGGCGGTACCATCCTGAACCGTGAGGAGTGGGGTTTAAAGCAGCTCGCTTACCCTATCCAAGGTAAAAATTCGGGTTTCTATTTCATTCTTCAGTTTGATGTAGAGCCCGCAGTAATTGCTACCCTCGAGACCGAGTTCCGTCGTGACGAGCGCGTAATCCGCTTCCTGACGACACGTCTTGACAAGTACGCTTTCGAGTACGCAGAGAAGCGTCGTGGCAAAGGTAAACAACAAAATGCAGAGGAGGCTTAATTATGGCACAGAATGACGAAATCCGCTATCTGACTCCGCAAGGTTCGGACCAGAAGAAGAAAAAGTACTGCCGTTTCAAAAAATCCGGTATCAAGTACATCGATTACAAAGATCCAGAGTTCCTCAAGAAGTTCCTCAACGAGCAAGGAAAGATTCTTCCCCGTCGCATCACCGGTACTTCTTTGAAGTTCCAACGCAAAGTTGCACAGGCCGTTAAGAAAGCACGCCATCTGGCTCTGCTGCCTTACGTAACTGACATGATGAAATAATCGTTCAAGTGAAACGAGAAGTAATTAACTTTAAAAGAAAGGAAAGAAAATGGAAGTAATTCTGATTCAAGACCTTGCGAACCTCGGTTTCAAGAACGACATCGTAAAAGTTCGCGACGGCTACGGACGTAACTATCTGCTGCCGCAGAAGATTGCTATCATTGCTAACGAGGCTAACCGCAAGCAACTGGCTGAGACGCTGAAACAACAGGCTCACAAAGCAGCCAAACTGCTGGCTGACGCTCAGGCACTTGAGGCAAAACTCGCAGAGACGGTAATCGAACTCAAGGTAAAAGCAAACGAGGACGGAAAGATCTTCGGTACTGTTACCACCCAAAACATCTCTGACGCGCTCGCTGCACAGGGTATCACCATCGACAAGAAAGTGATCACCATCGCTGAGCCGATCAAGCAACTGGGTGAGCACACCGCACAGGCTCGTCTCCATCGTGAGGTAAAAGCTGACATCAAGCTAAACGTAGTAGCTGAGTAAACTAGAGTATTAACCAAAAGATCAATGAAGGTTCGTGCAAGTCGAGCGTAAGCGAGCTTACGCAGCTCGACGAAGCCGAAGCTCCAGAATTTAAATTTAATTTAAATTATGAAAAAAGGAATTCATCCGGAGAACTACCGCGTAGTGGTTTTCAAAGATATGTCTGACGGTACTCAGTTCTTCAGCCGCTCTACCGCAGCTACGAAGGACACGATTGAAATCGACGGCGTTCAGTACCCGCTGATCAAGCTGGAGATCTCGAACACGAGTCACCCATTCTACACCGGTAAGTCCAAACTTGTGGACACCGCAGGTCGTGTGGACAAATTTATGTCTCGCTACGGCAATCGCACTCGCAAGTAATACTTGCGACATCTCAAGGGGCGAGCATGTGCTTGCCCCTTGTTTTTTTATTATTAAGAACATTTCGATATCTCGGTATATCGACATTTCGACATTTCGACAACTCAACAACTCCTATGAACAACACACATCTATGGCGCGCCCTCGGTCGCAACACAATCGTTTCTCTCATCCTTTTCGGAGCATTATTAGGACTTCTATGGCTCGTTGAGACCTATCTCCTCCCTTGTGGGGAGGCCGGGAGGGGTTACCTTCTCAAATGGCATGACCCCGCCTGGGTAGTAGGTATTCCCGCTTCTATCATCGGCGTAGCATATATTCTCACGGTCCGCGACCCGCAGAACTACACCGGCTTCTTCGCCGGAATTGTGATGTCTTTCTTGTTGGGAATACAGTTTATGCTGCAAGAGCAATATGACAGCACCTTCCTCTATTTCTTTGTCTTTATCCCCTTCCAGATGATGTCTATCTATAAATGGAGCCGCTCTAAAGACGACGGAGGAGCAAGTTTTGAACCTAAGTTCCTCGACACTCCGCGTCTGATACTCTCTGTTTTCATGCTCGTCTTCATTACGGCAGGAGATCTTTTAATTATGAACTATGTCAATCATGGCTCTCTCTTTCCCTCCCTTGAGGGGAAGACTTGGGTGGGGTTACTCCTCAACGGACTCCTCATCTCGTCTTCCTTCCTGGCTAACTACTGGCTGATTTACCGCAAGACGGATTCGTGGATCTATTGGTTTATATATAGCATTGCCGGTATCGGACTTTTCATAATACTGGGCAATATCTTCTCTATCGTGCTCTTCTCCTTCTTCCTGGTCATCAATGGTACGGCGGGAATCGCTTGGATCAAGGCTACCAAACCGGAGAACTACGGTTGGCTGAGCATCTTTGTAAAATAATTCGTCATACCGTAATCACGTCATTACGAAATATCGGAAAATATGATTAAAAGAAAGCAAGACACTGTTCTCAAAGTCACAGAGCCTGCGCAGCTCATGGATTTCCTCATGGCTAAAATGGGCGGTATGGCTAAATCGTCTATCAAACAGCTGCTGGGACAGCGACGCGTCAAAGTGGGGAATGCCGTTCAGACAAGGCATGACTTCGAACTCAACCCCGGAGACGTGGTCACTATCTCCTCCGGCAGAGGCAACACGCAGTTAACCCATCCCAAACTCAAGATCGTCTATGAGGACGACGACCTGATTGTAGTGAACAAACAACCCGGTCTGCTCACCGTTGCCACCGCTCCGGGAAGCAAGGAGACGACCGTCATGTCCATCCTGCGCGCGTACGTAAAGAAACAGAACGCGCGCGCGAACATCTACGTCGTACACCGTCTGGACCGCGAGACCTCCGGTCTGCTCGTCTTTGCCCGTTCCGAGGAGTTGCAGCATTACATGCGGGAGTACTGGCGTGAGTTGGTTACGGAACGCACTTATATAGCGCTCGCGGAAGGGGTTCTTGAACCGCGGGAAGGCAAAATAACGACCTGGCTTACGGAAGACAAACGCAATGCCGTAGTCTATTCCTCCCCTGTCGATGACGGCGGCGACATCGCCATCACAAACTATAAGGTGCTGAAAACCTCAACAACCCCACCCCATCCCTCCCCTCAAGGGAGGGAATCCGGCAGCAGACACTTCTCCTCCCTTGAGGGGAGGTCGGGAGGGGTTACTTATTCCCTCGTCGAACTGCATCTGGAGACAGGCCGCACCAACCAGATCCGCGTACATCTGGCGTCCAAAGGGTGTCCTGTGGTAGGCGACCGCAAATACGGTCACGGCAACGAGGACAGCCCTATCGACCGCCTCTGCCTCCATGCCAAAGTGCTGGCTTTCATCCATCCGGTAACAGAGAAAACGGTACGGTTCGAATCTCCCGTCCCCAAAGAATTTAATAGAGTATTATTATGAGAAAAATCATTTCCTTTGTACTTTGTACTTTGTCCCTTTGTACATTAACCGCGGCTCCGCGGCGTGTACACACGATCGGCGACAGTACCATGAGCGAATATAAGCCTGCCGCAACGCCTAAGCGCGGCTGGGGAATGTATCTGCAGGCGTTTTTTAACACCGACTCGGTGGAAGTCAACAACCGCGGCAAATCGGGTGCTTCCACCCGTACGTTCTATGAGACCGACAACCTCTGGCCGTCGGTCAAGAAGCAGATGAAAGCCGGTGACTACCTCATCATCCAGTTCGCCCACAACGACGAGAAATGCAAAGGCGAAGATGTCTATGTTGAGAACGAACGCCTCCGCGCGGAGGGCAAAGACACGCTGACCGACATGCGCGGCACGGAGCCGAACACCACCTATAAGATGTATCTGCGGCGGTTCATTACCGAGGCGCGCGAGATGGGCGTAATACCGGTTCTGATGTCCCCTATCTGCCGCGCGTATTTCTTAGCCCCAAAGGGGCACGATTCTTCCAAGAACGGCAAGATCAATGACGAAGGGCAACACAAGCTTTCAGCGGTCAGCCATCAGCCATCAGAGGCAGGAGACAAAGACTACGTCCGTTGTATGCGTGAGGTGGCGGAGGAGATGATGGTGCCGTTCCTGGACATGACCGCCCGCAGCCGCGAGTTCTACGAACAGGCGGGACAGAACTATTGCATGACCAACTATTTCAACTGCGGCGACAAAACGCACACTTCCGCTGCCGGAGGTATGGCGATTGCGAGCCTGGCGTACGAACTGATCAACAACTCGCCGGAGTTGGAGGAACTGAAATCGTGGACATCCTTCCCTACCAAAGAGGCTTATTCTGCTTACGCGCAGAATATCGAGGAAGCGGGCAAGAAAGCGGCTTTCGCTGCTACCGGCGCCCCCTTCTCCGAGACGCTGTCAGCCGTCAACCTCCGGAACATCGAGCTTACCAAGAAGGGTTACACGCCCGCGGGAGGGCTCTGGCCAGCCGGAGAGATAGACGAGGTGGCGAACCGCTACATCGAATATACGATTGCTGCAGAGAAGAAAAAAGGGCTTGTCATTGAGACCGTCACCCTGCCCCTCCAAGCCAAAGGAGGCGCCGGTATGAATATCCATATCAACTATGGTTTCGGAGAAGCTTTCTCCGGCGTGACAACCATCTATGAGAACACCGCCCTGCCGAAGAACAAGAAACTGACCATCCGTTTGGACCAGCCTATCCTCGTTCCTGCCGGACAAACGCTCCGTCTCCGCGTCCTGCCGTGGTATGACTCCAACGGCAAACCGCAAGGCAAGAAGTACCTCCAACTCGGTGACCTGAAAGTAACCGGCAAGCGGCTGAAATAAGACGGTCCGTAATGGTAACGATATGGTAACGTAAATGACCGCTAAATAAGTACTGACATACCCGCTAATAAAAAACGATTAAAGCCACCCGAAAAGGTGGCTTTAATTGATTCGCTTTCTACTTTGAGTTAAGCGGTCTTTCGACTTTCTACTCCTTAGTAGCTTGTACGCTGCGTAGCAGCATAGCTTATCTTCAGTGCATATGCGCGACGGAGCTCCTGCTTGATGTCTGCTATGACACCCATGCGGGTTTCCTTGTCTGCTTTGATAGAGACAGTCATCAATCCTTGGTCAGACTCCTTCATGGAGGAACGCTCGTTGACGATATACTCGCCAATCTCTTTTACCTCCGCGAATTGGTCATTGAGCTGGATACGCGTCTCTGCACCATACTGTTTGCGGAACTCTGCGGTAGGCGTACCTACGTAGATATAACGCACAAGGGATTTATTCTCCAACTTGGTGAGCTCGGTAGCCTGTGGGTTCTTGAACTGCACCTTGTAGCTTACTTCCTTCATTGATGTAACAGACATGAAGAAGAACAACAGCATGAAGATAATATCAGGGAGAGACGACGTATTCAACGCCGGCATCTCACGTTTCTCATTTCTACGTATCTTAGCCATAATCAGTTACCGTAATTTTTAGGTTCAGCCTCCGAAATCTTCTGAGGATAGATCTTCTGTATGCGTTTCTGCTGGTCCTCCTCCAATTCGTTGTAGCTCTTGTGGAAATACTTCTGCGCGCATTCTTCACGCAATTCATTATATGCCGCTACGAGTTCGTTCTGAACATCCAGATATGCCTGATACTGCGTATCCACGTCGTTTTGGACGGAGATCACGTGGTCCTTCGTATAAGCTATAGTGCCAAAAGGAGCACCGAAATCTTCCTCCACGAGTTTCGGATAGTAGTCCGCATTCTGCTCGTTCTTAATGAACTCTTTAGCTCTCTCGCGAAGTTGCTTCACATCCATCAACTGGCCTTGTACCATCAGTTGGTTAGCGGAGTTGATCTTCACCACCAACAGGTTACGCTTGTTGATATCCTTGTCCTCTACCTTTTGATCGGGAGGAATAGGAGCAGGCAGACGGCGAGCCAGTCCCTGGTTCACATCCATAGAGGTGGTCACCAGGAAGAAAATCAGCAACAGGAACGAGATGTCCGCCATGGAGCTGGCGTTGATCTGTGGGACTTTCTTTGCCATGATAAATGTGATTTACTTCGATAGTTTTTTAGTATAGCAGTATCCCCAAATCATTGTACCGATAGTAGCAACGATAAGGAAATAGCAAGCATAGATCACTGCGTCGGCCATCTGCGCCCAGAAGCCTTCGTTATCCGTACCCTCATATCCAATGATATTGATTTTCTCCGGGCTACCGAGGAACCAGCATACGCATGCCAATACGATGAAACCGCATACTACGCCGAGAGTCATATATGCTTTGCGACGGTCGGTCTTCCAGTTGTTGGCAAAATCTACACATACCACAGCCAGAGTGATCAGAACTACAAGACCAAGCAGGATGTAGTTCCAGATGAGGAAAGCATCGGTGAAGCGAGGGATATCCAGGAAATCACCGGCTACCTCCAGACTACCGTTTGATCCGCCCAGGAAGAACAGCGCGATAAACACGATGCCTAAACCCAGCAGCGACCAGAGGGTAATCTTAGGGATCATTTTATAGTTTTTCATATTGCTCAAAATTTAGAAAAGTGTTATTACTTCTTATCTCGCCTTTCTACAAAGGCTCGAACGATTAAATAACTATGTTATTTTTTCTTTTGAGCCTTGTCGTACTCTACTACGATGTCGAGCAGGCTGATGGAGCTATCCTCCATTTCGTTAACCAGACCCTCAACGAGCGAAAGGATATAGTTGTAGAACAACTGGAGCACAACAGCGATGATCAAACCGAGGAGTGTAGTCAACAGAGCGACCTTGATACCACCGGCAACAACGGTAGCGGAGATATCACCAACCTGTTGGATCTTATCGAATGCCTCGATCATACCGATGATGGTACCCAAGAAACCGAGAGACGGAGCGATTGCAATGAAGAGCGTGATCCAAGAGAGGTTCTTCTCCAAGAGACCGAGCTGAACGCCGCCATAGGAAGCAACCGTTTTCTCTACTACGTCGATACCCTCATCATATCGGCTGAGACCTTGATAGAAGATCGAAGCTACCGGTCCGCGTGTATTGCGGCAAACCTCCAGTGCTTTCTCGATACCGCCTTCTTTGAGAGCAGCCTCAACGTCAGCCAGCAGTTGTTTGGTGTTCGTTTTGCTGAGCGACAGATAGATAATACGCTCGATACAAAGAGCAAGACCGAACACAAGCGTAACGAGGGTCAGAGCCATGAAGCCGGCACCACCTTCAATAAATTTCGTCTTCAAAGTCTTGTGAAGAGCCACCAAGCCTCCGGCTTCCTCGGCAGGAGCCTCAGCTACTTCTTCTGCTGCAGGAGCAGCCTCGTCTACTTGTTCAACAGCAGCTTCCTCAGCAGGAGCAGCTGCTTCATCTTGTGCCATCATTACTGCGCTACCAAAGGTCAGCATTGCCAGCACTGTCAGAGTTGCAAATACTTTTTTCATGAGAATAATAAATTAATTTAAGTTATTTGTGTTTATTTGTGTTTTCCTTTTGCGGAGAGACGGGAATTCGGACGCTGCCTGCTTCGCATTCCCCCGAATCCCCACAGTCTGCCGGAGGCATCCTGTGCAAATCTTTTGCTCCAATCCGCGTTTGTAAGCAAGCTTACCTCCGCGGCTTGCAGCAAAATCTTTGCGGAGAGACGGGGATTCGAACCCCGGAAACACTTTTGGCGTTTACACGCTTTCCAGGCGTGCCTCTTCAACCACTCGAGCATCTCTCCTTCGCGATTTTTCGCTAATCGGGTACAAAAGTACTGCTTTTTTCGCAAATACGCAAGAGTTTGCGCTTTTTTTTGTGTTTTTTTTCGTTATTTTATGCCAAAAAGGCGTTTTGCATTATTAGTTGTCGCCGTAATTATTTCTTCAGCGGTGCAATCATACACTTCCGCCAACCTCTCCGCCACATACCTCATCAGCCTGCTTTCGTTACGTTGTCCGCGGTGAGGGACTGGTGCCATAAAGGGTCCGTCGGTCTCCAGTAGCAACCTCTCCCCAACCCTCCCCCTAAGGGAGGGAGTTGTATTCAATTCCGCGAGCGTGTCCGCCAGTTTGCAGTTCTTGAACGTGATCACGCCTCCTATACCGAAGTAAAACCCCATATCCAGAATCTGCCGTGCCGTCTCGCGGCTTCCGTTGAAGCAATGGAAGACCCCGGTTAATTTACTATTTGGACATTTACCATTTACCATTTGGATTTCTTTCAGGATACGCAGACAGTCCTCCGTTGCTTCGCGGTTATGGAGGATGACCGGCAGGTTCAGTTCGTGCGCCAGGAGCAGCTGGCGGCGCAGCACCTCTTTCTGCTCTTCTTTGTAGGTCTTGTCCCAATAGTAGTCGAGTCCTATCTCGCCGACGGCCACCAGTTCGCTCCGGAGGGCACGAATAGCGTTCTCGACAACCGCCAGTTGTGTCTCCCAGTCGTCCTTGACGTCCTCCGGGTGCAGGCCCAACGCCGGATAACAATAGCCGGGATGGGTACGGCAGACCTCCATCACCGAAGCTACCGACGCAGCGTTCACGCCCGGCACGATCATGGCCTCCACCCCACTCTCCCGCTGACGGGCGATCACCTCCTCGCGGTCCGGAGCGTAGGCTTCTTCGTCTATATGGATATGGGTGTCGATCATGCCATTTACCATTTGGTCATTTACCATTTATTCATTTACCATTTGGACATTTACCATTTGGTCATTTACGGTTGAGAATGGAACTGTCTCCATAACTGAGGAAGCGGAAATCATGCGAGAGGGCATAGTCGTAAATGGTATGCCAGTCTCCGCCGACAAAGGCGCTGACGAGCAACAGGAGTGTTGACTGCGGCTGATGGAAATTGGTGATAAGCTGGTCCACCACATGGAATGTATATCTGGGTTTGATCATTATCTGCGTGTCGGCATGGAGTGTGGTCTGGCCTGTAGCCTCCAGATAGTCGAGTATCGCCGTCAGCGCTTCCTGCGTAGAAAGCGGGTATTCCTTCTCATAGGGCTCGAACTGCGAGACATGGATGTTATCCACGTGCCGGTATTCCGACTGATCGGTATTCCGCAATTGGCATCCGATAAAATAGAGGCTCTCCAGGGTGCGCATGGAGGTAGTACCTACCGCCACTATCTTGCCGAGTTTGGCGATGATATGTCCGATAGCGGCTTTGGGTACGGCAATGATCTCCGTATGCATGGTATGTTCGTTGGCGTCGGCTGTCTTGACGGGGAGGAATGTTCCGGCTCCCACATGTAGCGTCACCTCGTCGGTCTCTATACCTCGGTTTCGGAGGTCATTCAGCACCTTCTCCGTAAAATGCAGCCCGGCGGTAGGCGCCGCCACCGATCCTTTGATGCGCGAATAGACGGTCTGGTAGGTAGTCTTGTCGCTCTCCTCGGTTTTGCGGTTGAGGTACGGAGGGATAGGCAGTTCGCCGGCAGCATCCAGTATCTCGGCGAAAGAGACACGGTTGTCATCCCATTCAAAGCGGACGGCGAAGGTGTTGCCCATTGTCTGCTCTTTATAAGCGCGCAGTGTGTATGCCCCCACTTTCAGTTCCACCGCCTCGTCATGCCATTTCTTGGCGTTACCCACCATGCATTTCCATACACAGCCGGCAGTGGAGGAAAGCGAAAGCTGGTAGTCATGCGGCTCCAGCGGCTCCAGGCAGAAAACCTCGATACGTGCGCCGGTAGGCTTATGGAACTCCAGACGCGCCTGAATCACCCGCGTATTATTATATATAAGGAGTGAGTGGGGCGCGATGTAGTCCCCCACGTTGTAGAAAAGGTCCTCACTCACATTCCCGTCGCGGTAGACCAGCAGTTTGCTATGGTCGCGTTCCGCCAACGGGTATTTGGCAATCCGTTCGTCCGGCAGGGGGTAATTATAATCAGCTATATAGAGGGGTTTATTTACCATTTGGTCATTGGTCATTTACCATTTATTCATTTACCATTTATTCATTTACCATTTATTCATTTACCATTTATTCATTTACCATTTATTCATTTACCATTTATTCATTTACCATTTGGTCATTTATTTGGTCGTTTCGTTTGCCTGCAAACAGGTCGTAACGGTTAAACTGGCAGTCCAGTTCTCCGTTTAGGAGACGGTATTTCTTCGAAGGCTTGAGTCCGATGCATTTCATTGCCGCAGCATTGGAGGAAATGATCCATGCCGTAGCACCGGTAAATTGGTGTTTGAGCGCCGTGCCTATTTTAGCATAGAGTTCCTCCATGTCCTTGTTGGACGCCAGGCGTTCTCCATAGGGAGGGTTGAGCATCACGAGCATCTTGCCATTTACCATTTGGTCATTTACCATTTGGGCATTTATTTGGTCATTTACCATTTTGATCTCCTCCATGCGGATCTGCCGGAGGTCGATATCCTTCTGCACACCGGCGGATTTGACATTCTTCGCGGCCTGCTGTATGGCATAGAAAGAAGCGTCGGAGCCGTATATATGATGGTTGAAATCGCGTTCAGCGGAGTCGTCATTGTAAACATCGTTCCATAGCTCTGCGTCGAAATCCTTCCATTTCTCAAAGGCGAAGGACTGTCGGAATACTCCGGGGGCTATGTTACGCGCTATGAGTGCGGCTTCGATCAGTAGGGTACCCGATCCGCACATCGGGTCGTAGAAATCCGACTGCCCTTTCCATCCCGCCATGAGGAGCATCCCCGCCGCCAGCACTTCGTTGATAGGTGCTTCCGTAGTAGCGACGCGGTAGCCGCGCTTATGGAGGCTCTCTCCGGAGCTGTCGAGCGAGACCGTCACCTGCTCGTTCGCTATATGGACATTGACCAGCAGGTCCGGTTCGCGTGTGCTCACATTAGGACGCTTGCCTGTTTTCCGGTTCCAATAGTCGGCAATAGCGTCTTTGACGCGGTAGGTGACGAAAAGGCTGTTTCGGAAGGTCTCGCTATAGACCGTAGCGTCTATGGCGAAGGAGGTGTCCTCCGTCATGTAGCGGCTCCAGTCCAGACGTTTCAGTTGCTCGTAGAGCCCGTCTGTATTTTTTGTTTTGAAGGAGATAACCGGCACCAAGACGCGCAAGGCGGTACGCAGACAGAGGTTAGCGCGATAAAGCAGAGCCTTATCCCCTTTAAAAGAAACGGCTCGTCTTTCGATGAGCACGTCGTTTGCGCCGAGTTCTATCAGTTCTTGCGCTAATACTTCCTCCAATCCCTTGAAGGTCTTGGCGAGCATAGAAAATTCTTTCATCATCAGCTAATTATTCCCGGGATTCGGACGCCGCCTTGCTTCGCAATTCCCCCGAGCGGAAAGAGAGGGATTCGAACCCCCGGTACCTTTCAGTACTTCGGTTTTCAAGACCGACGCAATAGACCACTCTGCCATCTTTCCAAAAGCGGGTGCAAAGGTACTACAAAATTCGCACATACGCAAATTTTTTAGCACTTTTTTTCACTTTCCGCCTTATTTTTTGAGTTGGAAGGGGAAGGAGCCGATGAGGTTTCCCTCGCAGAAGAAATCGACGGTATAGAATCCTTTCTCTATCTCCGGGTCTTCTCCCAGAGGGCAATAGCATGTGCCGGTGTATGCTTCGCCGGAGTACTCAATCTGCTGCATCATGGAATAAGGCACCTCTCCGCTCTCGAAGGGGAACAGTTTGTTCTCTTCCTCCCCTATCAGAACTCCGGCGGGCGTGATGACGCGTGCGTAGAGGTCTTTGATTCCGGGTGTGCATGTGATGTTCTTGGCAATCACGAAATCGAACTGCAGTTTGCGCACATGGCTCACCATCCGTGTCTTTTTGTCCTTCTTGTTGAGCATGGTAAGGTTGCATGAAGTCATCTCCAGCATGGCGGCGCGCGTGACCGTCTCCGTCAGTTCGGTGTTCGCCTGGGTCAGTTCCTCGTTGCGTGTACGGACCAGTTGGTTCTCCTCTTTCACTTGTCGGTTTTCCATGGTCAGACGTGCGTTGGTAGCATTAAGCGAATCGATCTGTCGCACATAGTCCTTCATCACCGCACGGACGGTAGCCAACTCTTTTTTCAGTTCGGAGATACGCCGTGCGTTGGAGGCTTTGGTCTGGCGCAGTTCCTCCAGCAGATCCTGCACGCGTTGCTGCTCACGGCTCAGGAGATCCTGCAGACTATCGTTGCGGATGTCCATCTGCTGATAGCCGTCAAACTGGATAGCCAGATCCTCGTACTCGTTCTCCAACTCTTCTTTCTCGATGGTCATTTGCTCTACCATCTCGTTCAGTTCCTGACGCTGGTTCAGGAACAGATATGCCAATACTGCCACTAACACAAGCAGGACGGCAAAAACGATATAAACTATACTCTTTTTCATTTACCATTTAGTCATTTACCATTTGGTCATTTACCATTTACTATTTGGTCATTTACCATTTAGAGGAAGGGGATGGCTTTCTCCAGTTGGTTGGAGCGGCTGCCTTTGAGCAAGACCGTGTATCCGCTGAGTGGTTCGCGTTGGAGGTATTCGCAGAGCGCCTCCACGTTCTCAAAGACGGGATAAGGCGCGGTGGTGTCTTTGTATTCGTTACCCACCAGCAGCACTTTGTCCGCCTTGCGCTCCAGCAGCATGTTCACTATGTTCTGGTGCTCCGTATGGCTGTATTCGCCCAGTTCTCGCATGGCACCGAGGATATAACAGACCGCCTTCGGCTGACAGACCGCTTCCAGGTGTGACCCAGACCGTTCCACTGACAGACCGCTTGCTTTGCAAGCTGACAGACAGAAAGCATTGATCGCCGCAGTCATGGAGGTTGGGTTGGCGTTATAGGCATCCACCACGAGTGTATTCCGCTCTGTCTGCATCAGCTGTGAGCGGTTGTTGGACGGTATATAAGCACGTATGGCGGCTAAGGCATCCTCTTCGCTCACGCCGAAATAGCCTCCTACAGCTATCGCCGCGGAGATATTCTCTGCGTTGTAGCCGCCAACCAGATGCGTTCCTTCCGGCATAGAGCCCGTATGGTATAAGACCGGCTTTGCCTGACAGACCGTTTCACTGACAGACCGTTCCACTGACAGACCGCTTGCCTTGCAAGCTGACAGATACATCTTCTCCAGATAGGGGTTGTCGGCGTTTCGGAAGATAGTACCGTTATGCGCAAGGAGGAAGTCGTACAGTTCGGCTTTGGTGCGCATCACTCCTTCGAACGAGCCAAATCCCTGCAGGTGCGCTTTGCCTACGTTGGTGATCAGTCCGTAGTCCGGTTCGGCTATCTCCACCAGTTCCTTGATATCCCCCGGATGTGAGGCACCCATCTCGACTATCGCCATCTCGTGTGCGCGTGTGATGCTCAGCAAGGTGAGCGGCACGCCGAGCTGGTTGTTGAGGTTGCCTTGGGTATAATAGAGGTTATACCGCGTGCTTAATACGGCGGCGCAGAGTTCTTTGGTAGTCGTTTTGCCGTTGGTTCCGGTGATGCCGAGTACCGGCAGTCCCAGTTCTCGTCTCCAGGCGCGGGCGAGGTCCTGTAGCTCTGCGAGGGCGTTCTCGCCGGAGATGATATACTCCGCACCCGCCTGCCGCGCCTGCTCCACGAAGTCATTGCCGTCGAAATGCTCACCCTTCAGCGCCACGAAGATACATCCGGGCACCACTTTGCGGCTGTCTGTTGTGACATTCAGCGAGTCCTTCCCCCTAAGATAATTTTCATATTTTCTCATTTTCGCATTGATGCATTTATGCGCATTTTCTAATTTTGGCACAAAATTACAACAAAAATCGGACATATGCAAATAAAAAGAGAAAAATCGCCCCGAAGGACGATTTTCTCAGTCGGAAGATTAGGGTACTAGACGACCAGACGACCAGGCTGCTAGGTTATTTTACTTTTGCGCCCTGGGCGTTGTAGAGGGTGCCATCGGGACGGATGATATAGAGGTTTCCGTCGAGGAGCAGTTTGCAACCCCTCTCCGACTCTCCCCACGAGAGAGAGGGAGCGTTTTCGATGCCCTGCCCTTTGGATTTCTCGAAGAGGGCGGTGACGGTCATGTCGGCGATGATATGGTTGAACTCGCGGTCCCAACCCTTGAAGGTATATCCTTCGCGTGTGGGGTCAGCGGGTGCCGTAGCGGCTTTTCCGTACTCCACCTGCTGTTCGGCAAGGAAGGAGTGGTCCCAGTTCTGGAAGACGACAAGGTACTTACGCGGCGAGGGCGTAAAGACCGCTTCGTAGGTAGCGTCCGCCACGGCAGGTACGATAGCCGGTGTCCAATGGGAGAAGGTATAGACATACTGCTCCGTAGCCGGTTTGCCCTGGTCCTCAACAGACTGGTAGGCAGCGGGCATGGCGCCGTATGCGACCTGTTCGCTCATGATCTTAACGCCGTCGATGGTGTAGGTGATGGTAAAGACACTGACATCGAAGAGTGCGGTGACGGTCATGTCACTCTTGACGGAAGAGATATCTTCGCTCCAGCCGATGAAGGTGTATCCGGTGCGGGTAGCTATCACGCCTTGCGCCGCCTCTCCGTCGTTGACCTGCTCCGTACCGAGGGGCGAGTTATCCCAGTTGAGGTAGGTGACGGTCCAAGTCTTGCTGTCCTCGCCATAGACCGCAGTGATGTCTTTGTCGTTTGTGATAGTGGTATATGCGCCATCCCATCCTACGAAATGGTAACCTGCCACTTCTGGAGCGACAGGCGGAACGGCGTTCTCGCCCTCTTTGACCTCCTGGGTGGATAAGATATTACCGTCCTTGTCAAAGAAGATGACGGTGTAGGTAGGTGCATCGGGTATATCTTCCCATTTGGCAGTGAAGCCGATGTAGGAGTCACCGGTAGCAGGCACGTTTAGGTACGCGTCGTCAGCATAGTCTCCCCATGCTTCCCATCCAATGAAGAGGGTCTGCTGTCCGTTAGCCGGGTCGGCGGGTATGTTTTGGATAGCCCCTCCGCAGTTGACCACTTCGGCATAGTAGGCATTGCCTTTGTATCCCACGCCCTGTGAAGTGAAGTCATACTTGGTGATCGGTGCAGCGCCATCGAAGACCACCGCCACCTTGGCAACATCGACGTTGAGTGTCTCTTTCTCTCCCGGCGCGATGACATATGCGTTTCCTTCCTCGTCCAGTCCGTCCTCGAGAGCATACATAGACTGCGGTTTATTCACGCGTGCGAAATTCATGCAAGCACCCGCACCTCCGTTGAGGCGGTAGATACGTATTGTATCCTGATAGCGCGCCGGGATCAGGATATTCTCCGCTCCCAGCGCAATATCATGCGCCGTATTCTCCACCATCAGCGTCTCGTAGATGCCTCCGTCGTCAATGAGCGAGTTGATATACAGCGGATAATAGACATCGTATTCATATACTTCGGAGTAGATACTCTCGCCTCCGCAGTTGACCATGAAACGGAACGCGAATCCTTGCTCCAGATACTGCTCGTTGTAGTAGTTATAGAAGACGGGAACTGTCTTTGTGAACTCTTTGGCTTTGCCCGCCGCCACATCCGCATCGGTGAACTCTCCTACCTGTGTAGAGCCGTTCCAGTCCCATTCGCCCTGCGCATTGCGTCGCGCGGTCTGATAATAGAGTCTGGAAGCAGAGGGAGTAGCAAGTGAAGCCCAGAAAGTGATGCTGTCTCCCATCATAGCGCGTGTCTCGCTGTCTGCAAATCCGTCCGCGGGATAGAGTTTGTTGGTATGCGCAATCTGCGCGGCGTCGAAGGAGTAATTGCCCGCCATGGTGTAGCGCGCATAGATATTCAGGTTGCGGTGTACGTTAGTGAAATCCGCGGACCAGTGGTCGAAGATGAGGTTCTGCATGGTAGGTTCGGCAGGCGCGGTAGCGTCACCGCCGCAGACTACTTTTTCGGTTTTCAGGAGCGTCAGGTCCGAGTTCCAGAACTTAACGGTGTAAGTGGGAGTCTCTACTTTTTCTTCTACAGGACAGGCAGGCATTGTAATTTCAACATACCCATTACCCTTGTCACGTTGTGATACTTGAAGTTCGCTATCAAACACATATACTAAACAATCGGCAGGTTTAGCGCGGGTAATTTTTTCGCCTGCTTTGTAGTTATAACTTGAATTTCCATTATCCCAGGAGTAAGTATAATAAGGTTGTCCATGAAATACAACAGAAGTGTCATTCATGTGTTGACCACTGATAATCAAACGATAATATAAATCGCCCGTAGTGCCGATAGCAAAGGACGGAGTGTACTCCAATTCCACCCCTTTGCGAGCATCTACTGTTGTTATATTGCCTTGTTTAACACTATTCCAACTGGATTTGTTTTTGCTAAATTCCCATTTATAGGTATATCCTTCTACACTCTGCACTTCAGCAGTAAGAGCTTGCGAAGAACCGAATAGCATAATCTGTGCATTATCGTTTTCATTTACTTCATAGAAATATGACATTCTCTTAATACCGGTGGGAAGAGTTACATCCACATAATTATTGAAGCCCAGATTATAGTATGAGTTTCCTTCGTATTGCAACCAGTCGCCATGATTCAAGTCATTTTCGTACCTACCTTGTATAAAAATACGAATATCTGAATATCCATTTTTGTAACACTCAGAAATCAGATTATTTTTCCCGTTAATGTTATGTAAACAAAATTCTTGAGGCCCCCCGTTTGAAACTTTAGCTGTTGTCGCGGCTTGAACAATTACCTGAATAGCATTATCTCCGTAGATATACTGCGATGTGGTCTTACGAATACACGCATCTTGCGTTTTGTACCAGATACTTATGCCATAGGAACGGTTTATAATTTTTTCAGGGTGAAAAACATCATTAAAGGACAATATATCCGTTTTGGTGTCAAACTGAATATTTGCCATGTAAACAGGTGCAGGGATTGAATCTGTGCACTGCGCCCGGAGGTTAAGCGCCATGAAGGCAGCAAGGATAAGTAAAAAGAATCGGTGTTTCATAATAATACCCTCGTATGTGTCGGGCACAACATTAAAGTTAATAAATTGAGTTAATTGTATGTTGGTTGTATGTTGGTTGTTTCGTTGCTCTCCCTTATTCGTTCCGCCAATCCTGTGTTAATCCTGTGTTGGAGACAGGAGGCTCAAAGACATATAAAAAGCGGTAGTCCGCTTTTATTGGATTACCGCTTTTTGGGGATTTTACGCATTTTTCGTGAAATAAATTTGTGGAATTCAGAATATTTGTTGTACCTTCGGACGCCGCCTGCCTTTGGCATTCCCCCGAAAGTACGTTCGCACGTTTGTGCGAGTACCCAAGTCTTTTAGCTAAAAAACCAAATAAATTTACTTTTTCAGCCAAAATCCTTGTGTATTCCAAATATTTGTTGTACCTTTGCAGCCGGAAACGTTAAAAACGAGCAGAAGTAAAAGCTCAGAAACGTTAATTTTTATTTCTACTAAAGCGCCGGAAACGTTTAAAACAGTTATTTATGAAACGCAAGATCTATTCCCAATTAGTAGATTGGAAGCAGTCTTCCAATGGTAAGAGTGCATTGCTCATTGAAGGGGCACGCCGTATCGGGAAAAGTTACATTGTAGAGGAGTTTGCACGTAATGAATATGAAAGTTATCTCATCATAGACTTCAACCATACGGAAGCGGCTGTGCTATCGTTCTTTGAAGATTATGCTACGCGGTTGGATATGTTGTTCCAGATGTTATCCATCCATTACGGCGTGGAACTGGTCGAGCGTAGGTCGCTTATCGTTTTTGACGAAGTCCAGCAGTTCCCCCCTGCGCGTGCGCTCATCAAATATCTGGTGGCAGACGGCAGGTACGACTATATCGAAACCGGTTCACTCATCAGCATTCATAAGAACGTGAAGAATATCGTCATTCCCTCCGAGGAGCAGCATCTGGCAATGTACCCGATGGATTTTGAGGAATTCCTGTGGGCTACAGGAAACGAGAAGATGATGGTTTATATCAAAGACTGTTACGCCAACCAGACTCCGCTTGGTCCGTTACACCGCAAGGCGATGGATCTGTTCCGGCTGTATATGCTGTTGGGCGGAATGCCGCAAGTGATCCAGACCTATATAGACACGCATGATTTCCGTCAGACGGAGAAGATAAAGCAAAATATCCTTGCCCTGTACCGTGACGATATTCATAAATATGCCACGGGGGCAGAAGCCAAAGCGGCGGATATATTCGAAGCTATCCCCTCTCAGTTGCAGAAACAAGGTACCCGCTTTGTATTGGCGGATATAAACGAGAACGCGAGGTATATTCACTACGAGAGTGCTTTTTTCTGGCTGCGCGACTCGCGTATCGTCAATATCTGCGACAATACGTTTGCCCCGAATATCGGGTTAGGGATGAACACGGAGCGCACCACGCTCAAATGCTACTTAGCCGATACTGGTTTGTTCCTCTCCCTTGCTTTCGACGAGCAGGGCAATATGCCGGCGGAAGTGTATGAGCGCATCCTGCACGGCAAACTGGAAGTCAACCTCGGCTATGTCATGGAGAACATGGTAGCGCAAATGCTACAGGCGGCAGGGCATAAATTGTATTATTTCTACCAATATGACGACAAAGACTCCGGCAATACCATGGAGATAGACTTTCTGGTCAGCAAGCCTTCCGTTACTTCGCGGAAGAACATATGCCCGATAGAAGTCAAATCTTCCCCGCGTTACGCGCTGTCGTCCCTGAAGAAGTGCATGGCCAAATTCAGCCAATACATCGCCCGCCCCGTTGTTCTTCATACCAAGGATCTGGAGATCAAAGATGACATTCTCTATCTCCCTGTCTATATGACCGGGCTGCTATAATTTCGGTAATCCAATAAGTCAAAGAGCGTCGCGTTCGGCAACAAGTGTGCAATAGTCGATACCGCTCCGCTAAATCGACGGGCAACTTGTGCCTCCGCTCTTCCCACAAATTAAAATTTGCGGGAGCCCTGTTTAGAGGGCTTTTTGTAACCATGCAGGGTAGTCAGCCCTGCATGGCTGGGGGGAGTCTATCCTAAATCCTTCCCTAAAGGGAAGGACTTTTGGGGGTTACTTTATTTCTATGCCTTGGGCGTTGTAGGTCTTGCTGTTCATCTCGATGTAGAGGATGCCGTTGCGGAGGAGTTTAGAACCCCTCTCCGTCTCTCCCCTCAAGGGAGAGGGAGTTTGTTCGATGGCTTGGTACTCGCTGAGCGGTAAAATAGTTGCTTTTCCCCAGTTGGAGTCATCCTTGTATGCCTGAACGGAGCCTTCAGGAACGTACACCGTTACGGGCTCATTAAGGGGGGTGAACAGATAGCAGTCCGACACTTCTTGCCAATCCTTGTCATAGACAACAGGCGGCACTTCGGCTCTGATGATAAGGCTATTCAGTGTTTCACTCTCGGAGAAGGAATCATCGTTCACAGAATAAATACCAGAAGGCAGATCCAGGCTGGTGATGTTATGATATTGATTGAGCGCTCTGGGTGATACGGCTCTTACCTGCCATGTGTTTCCGTGGTCCGGCCAAATGTAATCAATTGTCTCCGGTACTACAACATGTCCGGTTAAATCGTATGAAAAATATCCTACGCCGGCAAAGAGCAAATCATTACCGTAATCAGCTAAGAAATAAGTGATGTCACCTACCACTACATTATCAAGCTCTTCTTGAGCACTCGCCTTTTGCGGCATGATCATGTTCAGCGAAACAATCGCTGCAATAAGCGTAAAGATTTTTCTCATAATAGTTTGTTGGCGGTTATATCCCATCGCCCCGTCGGGTTTGAAAGATGAATTTATAATTGGTTATTGTTGTTTACATACAAAAAGCGGCAATCCGCTTTGGATTACCGCTTTAGAATAGGTTTTCTCGCCTTACGTATGTTTAACGCATATTTTATTTATCGTTATAGTGTTCTTCTGCCTGAATGATTAATACTGACACACGGTCATCATAAATATCATATATAATACGATCATGCGCAGTAATATGGCGGGAATAAGTGATATTGTCCCCTCCAATCAAGGCCTCAGGATGTCCAAGCCCTGTTCGGGGATGTTGCATTATATCTTGCAAAATAGTTGTAGCTTTCTTGAAAAGTATAGGATTAGACTTCTTCCATTTAGCGAGCGTCTTCTGTGCCGCTTTGGTGTATTCAACAGAATATATCATAGCGCATCGAAGAACTGCTGCATTTCCTGAGGAGTCTTGCAGGCTATTGTTTTGCCTTCAGCATATTCCTTACGGGCGGCGTTTATTTTCCGGCGTAATGCAGGAGTCACAGCCTGAGGCTGACCAGCCACAGGTGAATTCTCTACCGAAAACTTCCACCCTCTTGCACGAATCATTTGCTCAATCCATCCTATTTCAGAAGCTGGCACTTGTAGTGTAATAATTGACATAACAACCTCCTTTGCAACAAATTTGCTGCAAAGGTACAACAAAATAATCAATTATGCAAGATTTTGAAGGAAAAAATCAAATAAACTTGCATTTTTGCGGTAATCCAATAAGTCAAAGAGCGTCGCGTTCGGCAACAAGTGTGCAATAGTCGATACCGCTCCGCTAAATCGACGGGCAACTTGTGCCTCCGCTCTTCCCACAAATTAAAATTTGCGGGAGCCCTGTTTAGAGGGCTTTTTGTAGCCATGCAGGGTAATCAGCCCTGCATGGCTGGGGGGAGTCTATCCTAAATTCTTCCCTAAAGGGAAGGACTTTTGGGGGTTACTTTATTTCTATGCCTTGGGCGTTGTAGGTCTTGCCGTTCATCTCGATGTAGAGGACGCCGTTGCGGAGGAACTTATGGGTTACGGGTGACGGGTTACCGGTGACGGGGTCAATGCCTTCTGAAGCTTGTGGCTCGCGGACAGGACGGACGGAATAGCCATAACAGGGCATACCGAAATTGACCTTGGCTTTTGAATATTCGGAAATCATTAGTGCCTGCGCCATATCGGCGTACTGGGAAGAGGGTGTAGATGTCCAATAATAGCCGTTTCCTGCACTCAATCCGTTGATATCTATACCATAACGGAATCCTGCTGCGGGCAGGAAGACCGCTCCTGCGGCTTCCAGTTTCTCCCACTGTGAGGCGGTATAGATGTTGGTGGTATAGTTATACGGCGTGGCAGTGAAAGACAAGCCTTCCGGCAAACTCCACTCGTCCGGCAGGAGGATGTATCCCTTCACGTCATTCACGACCGCCTGTCCGTGTTTGTCTGCGGCACCGGCGCGTGTGGAGAGCAGGTAGTTCCACTCGTCTTCGGGCATGGTGTACCATGTTTTGCCATCTGCGTTCTCTATCGTGTTTGTCGTCCAATCGGTGAAAGAGGTGTACGGTGCCGACTCTTTGGAGGTCTCGGTCGGGTTGGCAGCCGTGCCCCAGCCGAAGAGGTCTATCCAGCCGTTGTAGGAAGAGGAGATATTCGCATTGTCATAACCGATCATATCATACTGCTTGTCGCTGAACGCCCACTTGTTGTCCGAGGCTTTGTATTGCAGGTTTCCTTGCGCAAAGATGACCTGTTTGTCAGCAGCGACGGAGAAACGTCCTGTCAAGGGCTTGCTGTATATGGCGGTAACGGTCAGGTCGGACCATACGTTGGTGAACACGGCATCCCATCCGACGAAAGTGTATCCCTCGCGTACAGGGGTCGCCGGTGCCGTAGCGTCTGCTCCCAGATTCACCTCCTCGGTCTTGAGCACCGTTCCGTCCCAGTCTTTGAAGGTAACAGTGCTGAAAGTCACTTCCGTCACGAGGCGGAAGGAACCATAGAGACTATTATTATAGTTGATTGTATAGTCTGGCCCATCATCAGGATAAAAACGCTCATATCCTTCAAACCCAAAGACGTTAAAACCAATTGAGCCATCTGCCTGAAAATTAAAGATATGCACTGTTGAATAGGTACTCATATCCATGCTGAAGCCACGAGTGGATGAAGACAGATAACAAGAATAAAGAAGTTCACCTCTCCATTGACTGCCGTCTTGCGGTAAAAACACAGCACCTGCATTCTGCATGGTCGCCCATTTTTGCAAAGTATAAATATTGTCCGTTGTGGAGCCGTTTGCGGTGAAACTGAGGCCTTGAGGTAGTGTCCAATTATCAGGAAGAAGAAGATACCCTTCTACACCATTAACGGTAGCAGCTCCTCTTAAATTGGCGGCATTATTACGCCCTTCCAAAAGATAATGCCATTCCTCAATGGTTAATAGTCTCCATATATTCTTGTAGATTTTCTCCTTCTTTGCTTCATCAGCCAAAAGAATCTCACCAGCTTCTAACACCATATTGGCCTTCCATTGCTCATCTGCTAAATAATACTCTTCGGTACTCTCTTGGTACTGCAAGTTTCCTTGCGCGAACTGGATTTTGTCGCCGTCTTTGTTGATGGTGAATGCCCCAGGCAGCGCGCCTTCGGTGGCATACATGGTTGCCGCCACTATCGCAGCAGCGAAAAGTGTAAAAAGTTTTCTCATAATGTTAATTGTTTTGTTGAGCCTTTGGCTCGGTTAATATATGTTGTTTGTTTAGTAACCATGCAGGGTAATCAGCCCTGCATGGCCAGTCTCTCCCCGCAAGGGGTTATGGGTATTCAGGGTTTTTGGGCGCCGTAAGCGGTTTTTGCACCGAAGAGGCGGAGGGCTTTGTCGAAATTATAACGGTTGCCGTACATCGACACGCGGCGTGTCTCCGAGCCTTGCATATTCTGCCCCGTAGCCGTGCGGAACTGGTTGGACGCCGAGTTACGGTTGAAACTCTGGCTGGAGGAGATGACCTTCAGGTTCGCTACGCCTGTCAGATAGTCCTGGTCAAACGCATCCAGTGCGGCATCGTTCTCCGCCATGCGCAGGTTGTTTTCTGCCCTCGGAAGGATCTTCTCGTCCACCATATCTTCGATATCGGTACATTGAACGTTTGTCCATTTGCCTCCACCGGCAGACGGCAGTTGGAGGTCCGCGGCATTGATGTAATAATAGTTATCGTAGAGGTTGGTGACACGCTTAGCCTCAATGACGCGGTCCGGGCCCGAAAGGACATGCGTACGGGCTACGGCGGCGTAGTTATTACCGATAAAGAGGTTATGATGCACATCCGCGTTGACGAGCGTCATGAACTCATAGCCGTACCCCATATCCTCCATATATTTGTCGCGACACCAGGAGAAAGCCACGGTGTTATGGTGGAAATTGATATGCGATGCTTCGCCGTTCTTGTCGCCTCCGGCGATGCGTACACCGCCGTAACGGTTGGAGATGATGACGTTATTGTAGATCTCTACTTCGCCGCAACGGGTATTGATCTGGATGCCGAAATAGGTGCAGTTAGCGATGAGGCAGTTACGGATAATCACGTTTCCTGCTATCCATCCCATCGACCGGATACCCGGGTGCTCCACTTGGGGCGGGATAGCGTCCACCATACGCCCTGTCTCAAAGGCCGCAGAGGGACATCCGTTGCGCTCGTCCGTCGGGTCATTGGGCATATAGAACGCCTCCAGACCCTGGTCGATCATGATACCGTCGATGATGATCGTTCCTTTGGGCTTCTTCGCCATCACATCGTCCAGACCGCTGATATGAATCAGACCCTTGGCGCCGTTGGTGCCTAACTGGTCTTGGGTAGGCTGGATGCGGGTGATGTATTTCAGCGGATTGCGCTCCGTGAAGTATGCATTCCATCCGCCTTCAATAGTGACCCAGCTGCTGATCTCGATATATCCGGCGTTCGCAGCGCCCAGGAAATCACCTTCGCTCACGCGGATTACCGAACCCGATTCGTTATTCTCCTTGATGATATTGAGCACCGCCTGAATGTCTTTCTTCGCCGTCCCGACACTCAATCCGTCCGCGCCGCGTGATTTGCCGTTCACGCTCACGTAGTAGATCTTCGCAGTCTGGTTCGTCTGCTGGCTCTTCTGCTGGGAGGGTTGGTTCACGGGAGCCTGCTGCACTTTCTCCGGCTCTTTTTCCTTTATCTTGCTGAGTTGGTTAATCGCCCCTTTGATAGCGCCGAACTGGGCACTCGCGGGCATAGCGGACAGCAGCGCCGCCAGGGTGAGAAAAAGAATGTGTTTCGTGTTCATAAGTATTCCGTATTTTTGTAACCTTGCGGCGAACCAACGCCGCAAGGCTTTTAGGAGTCTAACTTAGTAGTATTACCGTACCTGTGCGCCCAGGGCGTTATAGGTTTTGCCGTTGCGCTCGATGAGAAGAACGCCGTTGCGGAGGAACTTATGGGTTACGGGTGACGGGTTACCGGTGATGGGGTCAATGCCGGTAGGCTCTTCCGACTTCTCCTGGATAGTACCAAACAATTTCCATCCGGTAGCATCTTGATAAGCAGCGAGGACGGAGTGGTCTTCCGAGAAAGGCACATACAGGGTCTTTTCTGTCGGGTCGAAGCCGTACCACTCGGGAGGAGCATATCCGCCTTTCTCATTGGAAACTTCAGGAGGAGTGGTAGCCTCCATCGTCACTGTCTGGATATTGTGGCATCCGGAGAAAGCAGACATATGCACAAACTCCACATTGGCGCCGAGTCCCACTTTGGTAAGCGCAGCAGATTGAACCAGATTGGCATCTATCGACTGCAAGGCATCGGAAGCCCTTATCTCCGTAAGCGGGCAACCCGAGAACGCATATTCGCCCAGTTCCTGTGCGCCTCCCGGGTTGAGAGAGAAATAGTTGCATCCCTGGAACGCGCGCATCTCCACAATCGTGCAACTTCCCGGGATAACCAGTTCAGCATTATTGCCTAAGTTGTAGTTGGAATAATGGAAGAAAGCACCTCCACGAATGGCCTTGAGGCCTTCCGGTAAGGTCAGCGATGTAATGTATGAATCATGGAGAGCCAGCGTATCGATCTCCTCGATAGTATATTCCACCTCGTCGTGCGTGATGGTTGCAGGGATAACCAGGTCACCGGAAGGAACGGTCGTGTTATAGTCATAAGCGTCCATGATAGTTCCCCAGAGAGAGCGGCTACCGGTTTGGTTGCAGACAGCTACTTTGTGGTTTCCGGCATCCAGAATCTTGAAATACAGAGTCTGCCCGGAAGGAACCGTTTCTGCGAAGTCATACGGATGTGTCTTCTGCTCGTAGGTAAAACTAAGCGTGGCATCCGCCGTTACAGAGAGGGTAGCTGTGTTTTCTGCGTTGAACTGATCTGTTACATCCGTCTCGCCGTAGAGAGCTTTTTTGATGCCGTAGTAGGGGTTGCCAAAGTTCACCTGAATAGTGAACTCATCCCCTTCTGCGCGCTTGAAGGAGAAGTTTGTATTTGAGGCGTAATCCAATCCGTCCACCGTGAAGCTGACTTGCTCCAGCGAGGAGTATCCTCCTTCTACAGTGATATCATAGATAGGCAGCGTCTCTCCAATCTCAAGGATGTACTTGAAATCTTTCCATCCGTCCGCAGCTTTGTAAGCGGCTTTTGAACCTACCGGCACATATAAAATAGCGCGGTTCAGCAAGTCGGAGTAGAAACTGCCGTTGACCGTAGGAGGAGTCACAGTATGGATCACTACGGTATCAATCGATGTCTTAGCGTAGTAAGGGGTGCTTTGGCCCAGCGAAGAAGCCTCAAATCCATCGGCAATAGCGTTGCCTAATTCTACGTATTTGACGGCACTGCTACTGAAACAATCCACTCCGACGGCAGTGACGGCGTCGGGCAGTACCACGCGCTTTAGATAGGTACACCATCCAAAGAGTCCTTCGGGAAGAGCAGATACTCCGGATCCAAAAGTTATGTTACGGATACCCGTACCACGGAAAGCCTGTCCTCCGAGGGATGTCACGTTGTCCGGGATAACCAGCGAATGGAAGTCATAGCTGTCCATAAAGACGAAAGACATAGACTCGCTGATACCGATATGGGTAAAAGTAGCTTCAGTAGGGAAGGTCACACTGGTCAGATCGGAGCAAGCCCGGAAGGCATTATCACCTATACCGCTGACGGTGTAGGTAATACTCTCGTGCTCAACGGTAGCCGGGATAACCAGATCTCCGGTCGGTTTGGAGTTGCCGGCCACGACCACGCATACATGGTTCTCGGAGTCGGTGATGTTGAAATAGAGAGTCTGACCGCTTCCGACTACAGCGGAGAAGTCATAAGCCCACATGCTTGCCGCCATAAAGGCAGCGCATAAAAGAGTGAAAAATTTTCTCATAATGGTTGTTGTTTTGTTGAGCCTTCGGCTCGGTTAATATATGTTGTTTGTTTAGTAACCATGCAGGGTAATCAGCCCTGCATGGCTGAGAAGCCTATTCTAAATCCTTCCCTAAAAGGAAGGACTTTTGCGCTTCCTGTTCCCAACACCCTTCCCTTCAGGGTGAAGAGCTCTGCTCGATCGAGCGTCCTGAGGACGGTCGTAGAACTTCTGGGGGTAGGCTTATCTCATTTCAGCGCCTTGGGCGTTGAAGGTCTTGCCGTTCTTCTCAATGAAGAGTTGACCGTTACGAAGCACCTTAGTGCTTTGTACCTTGTCGTTTTGTACGTTCTCTACACCTTGGGTCTCGGGGATAGGCAGGACGTTGGTGAATTTCTCCCATTCCGCAGCCGCCTTGTAATCATTTACATAGAACGCGTGTACGTAAAGAGGAATGTTCTCCGTTTCAACGCCGGCAAATGCACCTTCTGCAGCAGGCGGAACGAGTGCACGGCAGGTAACAGAGGTTAACTTGTCGCAGTAACCGAAGGCACCTGATCCAATCTGTACAAGATTAGCCGGAAGGTCGATAGAAGTCAAACCACACATAGTGAACGCTGCGCCGCCGATTGTCTTCACATGCTCCGGGATGTTGATGGAAGTCAGTTTGGAGCAACCGCTAAAGAGACCATAATTGATCGTAGTCAAAGCCGTCGGCAGATTCGCCGAAGCCAGATTGGTACACATAGAGAAAGCAGACATACCGATTGTACGAACGGTATTAGGAATCTCGATAGAGGTGATGCTGCTATAATGGAAAGCATCTTCGCCAATTTTCTCAAGCGTGGCAGGAAGCGTAACCGTGGTCAGGTTCTGGCACGACTCGAAAGCTCCATTGCCAATTTTGGTGACCATATAGGTGTTGTCGTCATAGGAAACGGTAGCAGGAATAACCAGCTCCGTAATATCGGGATACGGATCCGAATAGCTGTGGTTCGGATCCTGGTCTTCAATCACTTCAGCCGTACCATCTGCGTAGAGGTAGTAATAGAGGTCTCCAACCTTAGCGACAGCTTCGTAGATGCGTGTGAAGTCGCTCCATCCGGCAGCGGCTTTATAGGCAGCCACGGTACCTGCGGGTACATATACAACGACATTGGATTTATTGACATTCAGGAAGCAATCCGCACCAAGAGTTGCCGGAACGGTATTGCGGCAGTAGATATTCTCCAGAGCCGTCAAACCTTTGAAAGCCTCTTTACCTATAGAATTCACGCTCTTACCAAGGGTCAGATTCTTAATAGCAGAGCAATAGCCAAAAGCGCCCCAACCGATAGAGGATACATTGTCCGGGATTTCAACATCAATAAGTGCCCGGCAGGCGTTGAACGCCAAGTCTCCGATTGTTTTCAGAGACGAAGGAAGGAAGAACATATTGAGTCGTTCGCATCCCTGGAAGGCTTTTTCCCCGATAGAGGTCAAACCCGAAACACCCTCATCGCCATAAGGATCTACGAAGGCTACTGTGGAGCCATAGAAAGCAAATCTGCCAATACTTGTCACCGAAGAAGGCAAATAGCAGGCAAACATTTTTACATTCAGGAACGCGGAGTCACCGATAGCCGTTACCGTATAAGGTTTGTCGTCGTAATACACCTCCTCGGGCACGGAAAGAGTTGTGTTATCCGTAAACGAGGCGTAATTGTGTTGCTGAATACCGGTCACATTGGCAGTCGAGTACGTTACGGTTGCCGTTTTCAAGCTGTGGTCCAGGAGGTAATAGAGGGCATCGATCTGGACTCTCTCTACAGCTGCGAAGAGAGAAGCTGTGCTTGCTACGAGAGCAAGGAAAAGAATAGAAATCTTTTTCATAATAAATAAATTTTGTTGTTAATTATGTTTGTTATAAAGTAACATAGATAATCCCTTGGGGGTTGTCGCAATGATGCGACAAAAATGCAACGGGTGCAGGAACAGCAAAAGCAGCTGTCGCGTAGCAGGCGATCGCAGCCAGAGAAAGTAAAAGTTTCCGCATGATTTTTAGTTGTTAAATGAGTTGTTAGTTATGTATGCCGGGAACCGTTTTGATCCCGTATTGCCCCTTACTCAAAACGAGTCATTCAGGCGTGTATGACAAACAAGCAAAGAAACACGGTGCAAAAGTACTGCTTTTTTCCGAAAGAGCATTCATCATTTTCTTTCAAAAAATCTACAAAATCGTGCAAAAACACTATATATAACAAAAAAACGCGCCCCATGGACGCGTTTTGCGGGAAAATTCCGCTTACCGTTGTTTGTTTTTCTCCCTCCATTTGGCAGGCGAGATGCCGGTGTCGCGCTGGAAGGCGCGAATGAAGGAGTTGGCTTCTTTATATCCGCACCGAGTAGCGATCTCGTTGACCGGCAACGAGGAAGAAGAGAGCAGCTCTTTCGCCTTGTTGATACGAATCGTATCGACAAACGCCTTCGGCGAGCCCTTGATGATAGTGAGCATGCGTCTGCGGAAGGTAGAAACCGACATACAGAGGGCGTCCGACATATCTTCCACCGTGAGTTTACCGGTTGTGAGATTATTATTGATATACTCCACGACGCGCGCCAGGAAGAGGTCCGACTCCGCCGTGCATTCCTTCTCAACAATTTGTTTCGCTCGTTCCTGCCGGCGCAGCCTCTCCACCTCTATGAGGAGGTTGTTGAAATGCTCGATCTGCAGTTTCTGTCTGCGCCGATAGAAGATATACGAGATAAGCGCCAGGAAAACAAAGAAAGTGCAGATGACCGAGATGCTGACAATAGTCCGAATGCGTTGTTTATGGTTGATCTGCTGGAGGATGTCATTCTCCATCTCCGCAGCGAACTGGGAGAGGTTGGCGTTTGTCTCGTGGTCATAGATAGAGTCCCGCAGGTGTTCGAACCGGTCTCCGTGTTCGAGCGCCGCCTCAGGATCAATCCCCCGCAGCGTCTCGCGCAGGCCCTTGCGCGTGTGCGCTTCATTATATAAATCATGCTGCGCCATGAAGATCGGCAGGGCTTTGTAATAATATTCCGCTCCTTCCCGGTTCCGACCGGTGACATAGAGGAGGTCTCCCATATGGTTATAGGCGATAGCGAGGGAGTGGTAATTGCCGGATGCTTCGATAACAGGAATAGCCTCGGTGAGTTCTTTCTCTGCTTCATCGAAGCGCTCAAGGACGATGAGCGCAGCCGCGCGCTGGGTCCGGCGGATAGCCGCTTTGTCCTTTCTGCCCAGCTTATTCTCTATCTCCAAAGCCTTCGTAGCATAATCAAGCGTCTGATTCGGCATCTCTTTATGCTGGTACACCTCGGACGCCATGCCGTAGATAACCGCTTTGCGGGGCATGTTATCCGTACCTTCGATATAATCAATAGCCCTCAGGATATATTTCTCCGCTTCGTCCGGCTGTCTCATGGACATATAAATACCCGCGAGCGTGTTATAAGAGGAGGCTATATTATCGGGGTCTCCGCTCTCGATATCCAGTTTATTACAGCGTTTGGCATAAAGCGCCGCTTTGTCGAAATCGCCGAGGCGCACATAGACGAGACTGAGGAGGGAAGCGCAGTCCGCCTCCATCGTCTTGTCGCCGATGGCTTTGCAGAGAGGCAAGGCGCACAACCCGTAGTGCTCGGAGAGTTTGAAATCCTGGGCGTCATAGTAATATTCCGCCGCCCAGTACCAGACCATGGCACACAAGGAGTCATGAGACATGTTCTCCCTGACAGCAATCGTCTCGTCCAAGAACCCTTCTTCCTCCAAGCCGGAGAAGAAACGCTCCGCGTTAGAGGAGTTAACCTGCTTGTTAAAAGCAGCCAGTGCGGCTTCTGTATCCGCCGCCTGCGCGACCGTGCAAAGCAAACAAATTGCAATAATGGTAAGGATATGTTTCATGTTATTCCAATTTCTTAGCCCCAAGGGCACGACTCTTTCTTAGCCACAAGGGCATGATTTTTTCCGGCTGCAAAATTACAATATTTTTTTTATATATGAAACATCATTTTCGTTCAAAAATACAAAAAAATCTACAAAATCGTTCAAAATGCAGTTTTATACATGTGAAAAATGGCAAAAATATACAAAAAAAATCTGCATTTGCGTGCAGATTTTTTTCAGACGCCTCCTAACGGGCGTTTTTATGAGTCCGAGTTATTTCTTATTCGGAAGTTCCAGTCCGTAGTTCTTCTTTTTGTCCTCCACCTTGAGGGCGAGGCTGAGCAGGAAGGCGAGTACGCCGAAGGAAGCAAAGACGATCATGGGGACGAGATACCCGTTGGTAGCCACGCGCAGTTTGCCGATAAGCAGCGGGACGAGGCACAATCCAACGTTCTGGACCCAGAAGATAAGGCAGTACGCCGATCCGAGCACTTTCTCGTCAATGATCTTAGGCACCGAGGGCCACATAGAAGCCGGGACGAGCGAGAAACTGACACCCAGAATAAGTATGGTGACGAGGGCAAGCGTCTTGGACGGATATGCCGGCAGGACAAAAGCGAAGACCAAATGGCAAGCGGTCATGATAACAGCTCCGAGCAACATCATCGAAGCGCCTTTGCCTTTATAATCAATGAATGCGCCCAAGAACGGGGTCAGCACCATCGCCAGGATAGGGAACCATTTGAACAGACCAGCCGCCTCGGCATTGGAGATTGCAAGCGTCTCCTCCAGAAAATTGGTAGCAAAACGCTGGAAGGGGAAGATAGCCGAATAATAGAGGACACAGAGGAGCGCGATGATCCAGAACATCTTCGAAGTCAGAATCTGCTTGAGGTCGGATACATGGAACTCATCAGCGTCATTTACCATCTGGTCATTTACCTTTTGGTCATTTAGCTCTTGCCTATCCAATGTTTTGTCCATGACGGTGAAGACGAAGAAGTTAAGAAGCCCGATGACGAGCAGCGCCGCCGAGAAAAGCAGAGGCGCAACCACCGAATTGGTGCCGTCCACCGCGAATTTCTCACTGATCATCGGTGAGAGCCACATAGCGGCAAAGACCCCCAGACGGGCGATAGCCATCTCCAATCCCATAGCGAGCGCCATCTCCTTGCCCTTGAACCACTTGGCGAGGATCTTGCTGACGGTAGTACCCGCCATCTCGCAGCCGCAGCCGAAGATCATGAATCCGAACATCGCCAGTTTGGCGGAACCGGGCATTGCCGGCCACCAGGCGTTGAGCCATTCTACGGTATTGGCATCCGCCCAAGAGATACCGAAATACTTGATTGCAGCACCGATCACCATGAGCGAAGCGGAGAGCAGACCGGTAAAGCGGACTCCCATCTTATCGAGGATAATTCCCGCCAGAATCAGGAATCCGAACACGTTGAGCAGATACTCGCCAGCCGCATAAGTGCCGAACACGCCCTGGTCCCAGCCCAGTGTGTCATTGAGCAACGAGGCCAGAGGAGAGAGGATGTCCACGAACATGTAAGCGAAGAACATCATCGATGCAACGAGGATAAGGACCGTCCAACGCGCAGTTGCACTATCGCGCAGGGTCTTTTGAAGTTTTTCTACCATAAAAACTCAATTAAAAATTCAAAATTCAAAATTCAAAATTATGTATCTTTGGCCGGTTTTTGGTACGACCATTTTTTCTTTTTTTTGAGCCACTCCGCCTTTTTCTTCTCATACTCGGCATAGTGGGATTCCAAATAGCCATCTGCCATAATGTACAAAGGGACGATGTACGATGTACGAAGGAATTTTATTTAATACCCAATTCTTTTTTGACAGCGGGCGTAGCATCGATGGCGTCTGCACCGATATGCACCAAGGAAGAGGTGTCGAAGATATAGGTGTATCCTTCGCGATCACCGACAGCCTTGATAGCCTTTGCCATTTTCTCATGCACCGGAGCGATCAGTTCCTGCTGTTTCTTCTGGATGTCCTGCTCTGCAGTCTGATAGAAAAGCTGGATACGCTGCTGCATCTCCTGCAACTCCTGCTGACGAATCTGCTTCACAGCATCCGCCATGGTAGCCTCTTGCGCCTGGTAGTCCTGGTACTTCTTCTGGATTTCCTCGTTCATGGACGCCAGTTGGTTCTCATACTGCGAATTGATGGTGTCCATCTTCGATTTCACTTGGGCCACTTCCGGCATTTGCGAGAATACTTCCTGGGTGTTAACGTGACCGAATTTCTGTGCGGCGGCAAGCATAGGCAACGCCAGCATGATTGTAATAATAAATTTTCTCATTGTTTTGTATTATTTTGTTATTGTTTTCTCTCGTATTACTCCCGTAACACTCTCGGTTCGTTAGTGTCTCGATAGTGTCTCGTTAGTCTGATTTCGATATACGTCACTTCGCGCCAAGCTTACTCAACACCTGGTCGGAGACGTCCAGTTTGGAGGACATGTATATGAGCGCCGGGTCTGCAGAACGGTCTTTGACCACATCGATCCGCTTCTCGGAAGCCAGATCCTGGATAGCATTATATATCTCGTCCTGTATGGGTTTGATGAGTGCCTCGCGTTTCTTATACAGTTCGCCCTCCTGGCCGAAATACTTGCGTTTGAGCTCCAGCACCTCCTGTTCCTTTTTGACGATCTCCTGTTCGCGTTCGCGCCTCATGGCTTCGGAGAGGAAGATCTGCTCGGTCTGGTAGTTGGTAGTCATGACACGCGCTTCCTGTTGCGCGGCGTCGATCTCCTTCTGCCAGCGTTTGGAGAGCATGGAGAGTTGCTCGTTCGCCTGCTCATACTGCGGCAGGTTTTTCAATATATACGCCATGTCGATATAGGCTATCGACTGATCCTTAGCAAAAGTTGTGCCACAAAGCATCAAAGCGGTGAAAATGAGGAGGAAACCCCTCCCCACCCCTCCCCTCAAGGGAGGGAGAAATTTACTCATTTTCATATTTTCACATTTATACATAATCACATTTATAACTCTTGTCCGAGGACGAAATGGAACTGGCTGCCGCCATATTGCTTGGACCCGTTGATCTCGTCGAATCCCCAACCCCAGTCAATACCGAGGAGACCGAACATCGGCAGGAAGATACGAACTCCGACACCGGCGGAACGCTTGAGGTTAAACGGATTATAATCTCTTATATCCGAGAAACAGTTACCCGCCTCGATGAAGGCGTGCGCCCAGATAGTGGCGTTCTGCTCCAGCGAGATAGGATAGCGCAGCTCCATCGTAAACTTATTATAGAGGTAACCCATGTTACGCCCCGTAGCTATATCGTAAGGCGTCAGCGAGCCGGAGGAATAACCACGCATCGCCACATATTCCGTGGAATAACTGGTATAACTGGACATACCGTCACCTCCCATATAGAACGACTCGAACGGCGATTTGGCGTTGATATTATAATGTCCCAGATAGCCGAACTCGGCACGCGTCATGAGCACCAGTTTGCTATCCTTGGTAAGCGGCGTGAAGACCTTGCCGGAGAACTTCCACTTGTGGTATTCTATCAGATGGTATTTCTCCGAGGTAGTCATCTGCGAGTAGTCCTTGCCGTTAAACAGCGACCAAGGCGGCGTGATCTTGAGTCCGAGGGTGAACTGGCTTCCGCGGCGCGTGTAGATCGGGTTGTCGATAGAGGAACGGGATATCTGGAGGTTCAGCGCGAGGTTATGGCTCGTACCGTCCGAGATGAGCAGGTAGGGCCAGTCCTTCATCATATACATCTGGTAGCTCAACTCGCCGTAGAACGTGAAATAGTCATCCGGCCAGCGCAGACGTTTTCCATAACCGATAGAGACACCGAAAGTACGGAGGTATTTGTCCTTGTCGGCTTCCGACTCCGCCAGCTGCTGGTAATAATTGCTGTTGCCGGAATAGTAGTAATAGTTGGAATAGGTGTTATAGAGGTTCTGGTACGCCTTCTGGTAACGGCTGGAATAGCCGGTCTGGTTGGCGAAATAGATACTTGCGGAGAGGCTGTTCGGCCGTTTGCCGCCGAGCCACGGCTCCAGGAAGGAGATCGAAGCGGAGGTATAATAAATACCGTTCGTACGCGCGTTAATAGAGAAGGTCTGTCCTTCGCCCTGCGGCACTATGCGGTATGATTTCTTGTTAAAGAGATTCTGGATAGCGAAATTGGTGAACTTCAAACCTAACGAGCCCACCAGACCCGTAGCGCCCCATCCCAGGGAGAACTCAATCTGGTCGGACGACTTGGTCTCCAGCTGATAGGTAATATCCACCGTTCCTTCCTCCGGGTTCGGCTGGATGTCCGGCACCAGTTTCTCCTGGTCGAAATGTCCCATCTGCGCCAACTCACGGAGCGAACGCATGATATCGGACTGGGAGTAGAGCTGGCCCGGCTTGGTATATAACTCACGGCGCACGACATGTTCGTACACACGCGTGTTACCGACAATCTTGATATTGTTGATCGTCGCCGGCTTGCCCTCGTACATCCGCATCTCGAAATCAATGGAGTCGTTCTCCACATTCACCTCCACCGGCTCTACGTTGAAGAACAGATATCCGCGGTCGGTATAGAGTTTGGAGACCGCGTCATCGTCGTTCGTCAGACGGTCATTGAGGGTCTTGAGGTTATAGACATCGCCCGGTTTGACACCCAGCGTAGCGTCCAGCAGTTCGTACGGATAGACGGTGTTTCCCACCCATTTGACCGAGCGGACGTAGTATTTATCGCCCTCGCTGATGGTCATATATACATCCACGCGGGTCGGATCCTCCGGGTTGGGTACCACCGAGTCCGCCACGATATAAGCGTCCCGGTAGCCGTACTCGTTGTATTTCTCGATCACCGCCTGTTTGTCTTTCTCATACTCCTCGGTGACGAATTTCTTGGTGCGGAAGAGGTTGATGATGTTGTTGTCATTCGTCTTCTTCATCGCCTTGTTGATCTGGAGGTCCGTGAGCGCTTTGTTGCCGGTGATGTATATTTTCCCCACCTTGGTTTTGGCTTTCTTATCCACCGCCACCAGCACCCGCACGTATCCCGGGTGGTCGGGGTCGTTGCGCTGCATCACATGCACCTCGGCATTATGGAAACCTTTCTCCGCAAAATACTTCTTAATCACGGTCTTGGCGTGGTCCTCGAGGTTCGGCGTCATCTGCGAGCCCTGGCGGATTCCGGCTTTTACCTCCACATCCTCTTTCTCGCTCTTCTTCAGTCCCTCATATCTCACTTCGCTGATACGCGGACGCTGCTCCAACTCGATGACGAGCCAGATCTTGTTGCCCTCTATCTTGCTTGCTTTGATCTTTACATTGGAGAACAGCCCCTGTTTCCAGAAGCGTTTGATCGCTTTGGTGATCTGGTCGCCCGGTACTTCTATCTTGTCTCCCACAGCCAAGCCGGAGAAGCCGATAAGTACGAAATCCTCGTAGCTGTCCGCACCCTCTACCGCTATGCCGGCTATCTCGTAGGTCTTGCGCGTCATGCCGTATTCAATCTCCTGCGCAAAAACGCCGAGACTGAACAGCAAGAATAATATAATATTAATGAATCTGTTCACTCGTTTTCCCGAATCTTCTTTCACGTTTCTGGTAATCCACAATGGCTTTATAAAACTCTTCCTCCGTAAACTCCGGCCACAGGCAATCCGTAAAATACAGCTCGCTGTAAGCCAGTTGCCATAACAGGAAGTTGCTGATACGATACTCCCCGCTCGTCCGGATCAGCAGGTCCGGGTCGGGAACAGCATCTGTCGTCATGAGCGAACTGACCAGTTGCTCGTTCACTTCCTCCTCCCGCAGAGAGCCTTTCTGCGCCAGCGCCACAGCCTTGCGCACCGCTTCCGTGATCTCCCAGCGCGCTGAATAGCTGAGCGCCAGGATCATGGTCAGACCGGTATTATGGCTCGTCTGGTCGATGCAGCCAAGGAACTTCTGTCTCGTGCCCTCCGGCAGACGGTCAATATCACCTATCATGGTCAGCCGCACGTTGTTGTTCATCAGCGTCGGAGTCTCTTTGGCGATCGTGTCCACCAGGAGCGTCATCAGCGCATCCACTTCTTCCTTGGGCCGGTTCCAGTTCTCGGTCGAGAAAGTATAGAGCGTCAGGTACTCGACGCCCAACTTGGTCGCGGCGACAGTGATGTTATGCACTGTCTCCACGCCCTGTCTGTGACCGAACATGCGCGCCAGCCCTTGTTTCTTTGCCCACCTGCCGTTACCATCCATGATGATGGCAATATGGCGAGGCAAGCGCGATTTGTCTATCTGAGTTTTATAATCCATTTTCTACCAATTGCATATACGGCATGGTGCCTTTGCCCTGCCGAACTCAAAAACGATACCGGCGGTCAGCATTCCTGTCAAGTCGCAGTTCATCCAGTTCCAGCCGTTCATCTGGTATTTGTTATCCAGCGACTCGCGGCTCTCCAGGTTATCCGCCATGTAAATATTATGTTGCCATGCTATGTTCAGCCCTACGCAGTCGTGGAATTTCCATTTGAATCCTACGCCCAGCGGGATATAGGCCATTGCATGATTAAATATCGGTTTGTTCTCTCCGTTCGCGCCATAGACACCCGCTCCTATTCCCAAGAAGATATAAGGCGTGTAGGGTTTGATACGCTTGTCGTATCTATTCGCTTCCCCGAAACGGAAGAAGTTAAACTCCGCCATCACATCCACATTGATCAGTTGGTTCTGCCATTTGGTGTCCAGTTTACGGCCGTCCATCGTATAGTCGTATCCGGTAATGCGCTGGCCGGAAACCTTAGCCTGTATCGCCCAGCGTTTGGTGAACTTATACCGGAAATGCACCCCGTATGCTTCGCGCGGGTGCATGAATATATGCTGAGCGGCATCACCCACATAATAGCCGCAGCCGCCCTGGAGCCCTATCTCGCACAGGTACGGCTGACCCTGCGCATAAGCACTAAGCCCCATGCACAAAAACAATGCCACCGCGAGCCAACTATGTATTTTGTTTTCTTTCAAATCTTCGCCTTTCAACTTTTGATCAGCGTCCGGAACGCGTCCGTCACTTTCTTCACCGGCACCACCTCTATCGCAAAGCGATGGGTGTCTATCTTCTGGTCAGCAGGTATCAGGATCCTTTTGAAGCCCAGTTTCTGCGCCTCGGAGATACGCTGTTCGATACGCGTTACCGGACGTATCTCTCCCGCCAGTCCCACTTCTCCGCACAGACATGTTCCTGCGTCTAACGCTATGTCCATATTGCTGCTCAGCACGGCTGCCAGAACCGCCAGGTCTATCGCCGGATCCTGCACACGCAGACCGCCCGCTATATTGAGGAACACGTCTTTTTGCAGCAACTTGAACCCTACCCTTTTCTCCAATACCGCCAGCAGCATATTCAGTCTCCGTCCGTCAAAACCCGTGGACGAACGCTGCGGAGTACCGTACGCCGCGGACGAGACGAGCGCCTGCACCTCGATGAGGAACGGCCGCACACCCTCTACCGCCGCCGCTATCGCTATGCCCGAGAGACCTTCGCGCGCCGTGGAGAGCAACAGTTCCGAAGGGTTGCTCACCTCGCGCAAACCGTCCGCACGCATCTCGTAAATACCCAGTTCGGACGTGGAGCCGAAGCGGTTCTTCTGGGCGCGCAGGATGCGGTACATATATTGCTGGTCGCCCTCAAACTGCAGCACGGTGTCCACTATATGCTCCAGCACTTTAGGCCCCGCCAGCGAACCTTCTTTGTTGATATGTCCGATGATAAAGAAGGGGATATTGCGTGTCTTCGCAAACTCCAGTATCCGCGCCGCACACTCGCGCACCTGACTCAGCGAACCGATCGTTGCCTCTACAGCCTCGGTGCCTATCGTCTGGATTGAATCGATCACCACCACCTCCGGCTCTATCTCTTTCACCTGGTCCAGGATCCTCTCCAGCGAGGTCTCGGAGGATATATATAGGTTCTCTGCGTCGCCTGCCAGACGCTCCGCGCGCAGTTTGAGCTGGCGCACGCTCTCTTCGCCGGAAGCATAGAAAGTCCGGCGTTCTCCCATCTGCATCAGCACTTGCAGCGCGAGAGTGGACTTGCCTATTCCGGGTTCTCCGCCCAACAGCACCAGGCTTCCCGGAACCAGACCGCCGCCCAGCACGCGGTTCAGCTCGCCGTTATGCATGTCAATCCGCATCTCTTCTGAGGCCTCGACCTCCTGAAGGCGTCGGGGCTGACTGCCTTGGGCGGAAAGACCGCTTGCGCTATAGGACCGCTTTGCCGTATGGCCGCCCGGCTGTATGATTTCCTCCTCATACGTACCCCATTCGCCGCAGACGGGACAGCGACCCAGCAACTGCGGGGCTTTGGCGCCGCAGGATGAGCATACATATTGAATGGTTGCTTTTGCCATTGGTGACTGGTCCTACGGCGTGACAGGCCGGTATTCTAACCAACTGAACTACCGCACCTTCGCGTTCGGCAACAAGATCGCAATGGTCGATACCGCTATGCTTAATCGACAGGCGACTTGTGCCTCCGCTCTCCGATTTCGAAAGTAAACTTTCTCATCGGGGTTTGGGTGAACGTTTATGTGTTAAGAACACTGCTTCTTTTCGGCACCAGGTGCCTCCTTTTCAAAAGCGCTTAAAAAGCGATTTTTCTCGGCACCAGGTGCCTTCGATTCAAAAGCGGGTGCAAAAGTACTGCTTTTTTTTGACATGACCAAATTTTTTGGCATTTTTTTTCAAAAAAAGTGCATTTAGCCCTTCTTTTTGTACTCTTTCACTGCCCGATGCGCCGATTTTTGGGTCAAACGGCGCTGTTTGGCACTCATCTCCGGGTTCTTGTATTTGTTGTGCCGGACATTCTTTCCGGTCAAAATTTCATACCACACACAGGCAGCCGTATAGCGTCCGTAGGTATAATTGAGATGGTACCCGTCGCGGCAGAACGTATCGCCTAATTTCGTCTCCCTGCCGTTCTGTATCGCCGCGCCGCATGGTATAACCGGCAGTTTGATCAGGCGCGTACACGCCTGTATGCTGTCCCACATCTCGGCTTGGCTGTTATGGTAATTGGGATAAGCCGGATGGGTCGCATCCTGACTATATGCCCATGTCTGCATCCAGTATATCTTCGCCTGAGGCTGGTAGGCGCGGACTGTATCTACCAGCATGTCCAGCCATGGTTCGTACGTGTTTCTCAGACCGCTGAAATGACTCGCCTGTTGAAGCGATATCACGTCATACGCCCCGTCACGGAGCGCTTCGCGCAGAGAGACCGTGTCCTTGATAACCCTCGTCTGGAGATGAGGGATGCCGGACTCACGCCCTTTTGCCACACGGCGATGGTTGGTACATACACGGTGGGAATAAACCGCCGAGTCGGCCTCCAGAAAAGCCGCATGTTGCTCCAGCGAACAGCCGCCGTAATACAGATTATGCACCTCTACCTGCACGCCCTTGGCGTCACACAGCGGCACCAACTCCTGTTCCACTGCGTCCCAGGAGAAACTATTGCCAATACACAGCACACGGAGGGCTAACAAGATAGTTGAAAGTTGAAAGTTGAAAGTTGAAAGAAGCATGGAGTTTTAAGTTGAAAGGTGAAAGGTGAAAGGTGAAAGGTGAAAGGTGAAAGGTGAAAAGTGAAAGGTGAAAGGTGAAAGGTAAATGACCAAATGGTAAATGACTAAATGGTAAATGACTAAATGGTAAATGACTTAGTGTGCTTCGAGCCAGTTCTTTCCTACGCCGCATTCGGCAATTAACGGGATGGACAGATGGACTGCGTTCTGCATCTCGGAGACGACTATCTCGCGCACGCGGTCCACCTCAGGCTCCGGCACGTTGAAATTGAGTTCGTCATGCACCTGCATGATCATTTGCGCCTGCAGACCTTCTTCCTTCAGCCGCCGGTGGATAGACACCATTGCCATCTTGATGATGTCGGCAGCAGTACCCTGTATGGGCGCATTGACCGCATTCCGTTCCGCGAAAGAACGGACGGTTGCGTTATGGGAATGTATGTCCGGCAGGTAGCGTTTGCGTCCGAAGAGCGTCTCGGCATAGCCGCGAGCACGCGCCAGTTCTTTCTGGCTCTCTATATAACTGATCACGCGCGGGAAAGCGGCGAAATAGTCGTCTATCAACTGCTTCGCCTCCGCCCGGCTGCAATCCAGCTGCTGCGCCAGACCAAAAGCCGAGATACCGTAAATAATACCGAAATTGGCGGTCTTGGCTTTCCGGCGCTGGTCCTTGGAGACCTGCTCGATGGGCAGACCGTAAATCTTCGCAGCCGTAGCGGCATGGATGTCCTGCCCTGTCCGGAAAGCCGCTAACATATGCTCGTCCTGGCTGAAATGCGCCATGAGACGCAGCTCTATCTGGCTATAGTCGGCGCTCAGGAACAGACAACCCTCGTCGGGAATGACCGCTTCGCGGATAAACCGTCCGCGCTCCGACCGGATAGGAAGGTTCTGCAGGTTCGGATTGCTGCTGCTCAAACGACCCGTTGCCGTCACTGTCTGGTTATAGGTCGTGTGGATCTTGCCGTCCTTCGGGTCAATATAGCCCGGAAGCGCAGCGATATAGGTAGAGATCAGTTTCTTCAGCTCGCGCTGCTCCAGAATAAGGGACACGATCTCGTGTTTCTCTTTCAGTCCTGCCAGCACCTCCTCCGAAGTGGAATACTGTCCTGTCTTGGATTTCTTCGCCTTGGGGTCCAGTTTGAGTTTGTCGAACAGCAACTCCCCTACTTGTTTGGGGCTGTTGATATTGAATGTCTCGCCTGCCAGGTCGTAAATCCGTTGCTCCAGACCGTTCAGTTCTTCTGTCAGGGTTGTCTCCGCCTGCTTCAGCTGCGCGACGTCAATCCGCACTCCGGCGGCCTCCATCTCACGCAGTACAGGCACCAGCGGAAGCTCCACTTCATTATATAGATTCCATAGATCCGCATCCGCCTTCAACGCCTCCCAGTCCGGCTCTTTATTCGGGTTGAATGCCACCTCGGGGTTGAGCAGGTACTGACACAGACGGGCTTCTATTGTATCGGTTACGGGTGACGGGTTACCGGTGACGGGTGACGGGGTGTCGGTTACGGGGGAAGCCTCCGCTGCAAAGAGATCCAACTGGTTCGGGTCGGCGGGTTTGGGAGCCTTGGCGGGCTTAGCGGGGGAAATAGGGGAACCAGTAGAAGTAGAAGTAGAAGTAGAAGTAGTAGAGCCGGAGGTGCCGAGCTTGCGTAAGAGGGAGTTGAACTCCAGTTCGCGATAGAGCGACGCCAGTGCTTCTGTATCCGGTTCTTTCTTCGCCAGAAGCGCTTCATCCAGCGCAATGGGTACATCCGTGCGGATGGTAGCCAGAAAACGGGAGAACTTGATCTCTTCCGTCTGGCTCTCCACTTTGGTACGGAGGGCGCCTTTGATCTGGTCTGTATGCGCCAGCATGTTGTCGATAGACCCGAACTGCTGCAGCAAAGCCACAGCCGTCTTCTCTCCTACCCCCTTGCACCCGGGTATATTGTCGCTGGCATCTCCCATCAGTCCCAGCAGATCGATCACTTGGTCTTGGTGCTGCAGTCCGTATTTGTCGCATACCTCCTTGGGCCCCATCAACTCAAAACCGCCGGTGTGCCGCGGACGGTACATGAACACATGGTCGGTCACCAGCTGGCCGTAGTCCTTGTCCGGAGTAGCCATATAGACCTCAAAACCTGCCTCCTCGCCTCTCTTGGACAGCGTGCCGATCACGTCGTCCGCCTCAAAACCCGGCACCTCAAGAACCGGTATGTTCATCGCCTCCAGAAGCTGCTTGATCACCGGCACCGCTTTCTTAATATCCTCCGGAGTCTCCGGACGCTGCGCCTTGTATTGCTCGTAGGCTTCGTGACGGAAAGTGCCACCGGCAGGGTCAAAAGCCACTCCCACATGGGTGGGATTGATCTTCTTCAACAGGTCTTCCAAGGTAACGGCAAAACCGAAGATAGCAGAGGTGTTCTCCCCTTTGCTATTCATACGCGGCGCGCGGATAAACGCATAATATGCCCGGAAAATCATGGCATATGCATCAACCAATAGTAATTTTCTCATTTGCTCATTTACCATTTAGTCATTTATTCAGCCATTTTACCATTCAATGGGTTTTTCGCCATGTTTGGTCAGATAGTTATTGGCCGCGGAGAAATGTCCGCAGCCGTCAAACCCTCTATATACCGACAGCGGAGAGGGGTGGGATGTCTGGAGCACCAGATGTTTGCGGCGGTCGATAAACTGGCCCTTGCGCTGCGCATAGGATCCCCAGAGCATGAACACCAGATGTTCCCGGCCTTTATTCAGCGCGTCAATAGCTGCATCCGTCAGTTCCTCCCACCCTTTGCCCTGATGGCTTCCGGCTTTATGCGCCTCGACAGTCAGGGTCGCGTTAAGCAGCAACACCCCCTGCTCCGCCCAGCGGTGCAGATCGCCGCTCGCCGGAATAGGTGTGCCCAGATCACGGTGGATCTCCTTGTAGATATTCATCAGCGAAGGAGGGATCTGTACGCCCTCCGGCACCGAGAAACTCAGTCCCATAGCCTGTCCCGGCTCGTGATAAGGGTCCTGACCGATGATCACCACCCGTACGCGGTCAAAAGGACAGGAATCGAATGCATTAAAAATAAGACCTGCCGGTGGGAAACACCGACGGGTCTGGTATTGCTGGCGCACGTAAGAAGTCAGGAGTTCGAAATAAGGCTTGTCAAACTCCGGTTGCAACACCCGTTGCCACGACTCCTCTATACGCACTTTCATAAACGAATCTTCGTTCTAATCCACTATCAACATAGCATCGCCGTAGTCGCCGAAACGGTATTCTTCCTGCACCGCCACTTCATACGCATGCATCAGGTTTTCGTATCCGGCAAAAGCAGCCACCATGATCTGCTGGCTGGAACACGGCAAATAGAAGTTAACAAAGAAACTGTTCGCCGTAGCAAAAGTATATGGCGGGAAGATGAATTTGTTCGTCCAGCCGTCATAGGCCTTCAGCAGTCCGTTAGCCCCTGCCACATGCTCCATAGCACGCATGATCTCCGTACCTACAGCACATATACGATGCTGCTCCTCATGCGCCTTGTTGACCGCATTAACCATCGCTTCCGATAAGATGATCTGCTCCGACTCCATCTTGTTCTTCGTCAGATCCTCCACGTCTATATCTTTGAAAATCCCCAGCGAGACATGGCTGGTCATAAAGGTGGACTCTATACCGCGGATCTCCATGCGTTTTAGCAGCTGCTTGGAGAAATGCAGACCGGAAGCCGGTGCGGCAACGGCACCTACTTTGTCTGCAAAGATCGTCTGATAGCGTTCTGTGTCCATCTCACGCACCGGCTGGTCACGGAAAACCTCCTGGTATTTCTCATACACCTCGGGGTCCATAGGCCTACGGATATACTTGGGCAACGGGGCGCTGCCTAATGCATACAGACGGGGCACAAACTCCTCATTGTCATAGTCCGTCAGGAAACGGAACGTACGGCCACGGCTGGTCGTATTGTCGATCACTTCTGCTACAATAGCCGGATCATCCTCAAACGTCAGTTTGTTTCCTATGCGGATCTTACGTGCCGGCTCTACCAGCACATCCCAATACCGCATCCTGTGGTTTAACTCACGTAGCAGGAACACCTCGATAAGTGCGTTTGTTTTCTCCTTGTGGCCCCATAAACGTGCCGGAAACACTTTGGTGTCGTTGAACACAAACAGATCACCCTCATCGAAAAACTCCACTAATTCAGGCAGACTCTTGTGCTCGATCTCGCCTGATTTACGGTGGAGCACCATCAGGCGCGCTTCGTCGCGGTATGCCGCCGGATATTGTGCAATCAGTTCTTCTGGCAGTTTGAATTTAAACTGACAGAGTCTCATATCATTGGATTTATACATATCTTATTTATCTTCGTTCAGTTGTGCCAAAAATTGTTCTATGGTCATACAGTCTTCTACCCGGGTGTCCCCTACTCTCGTCCGCCGTAAGGCAGTCAGATAGGCTCCCGATTGCAGTTTCTCGCCTATGTCTCGTGCCAGGGCGCGGATATACGTCCCTTTGGAGCATACCACTCGGATGGTCAACTGCATTTTCTCTTCGTCAAACGCCAGCACTTCTATCTCATCGATCAGAAGCAGTTTGGGTTTGAGCTCTACCTGCTCTCCTTTGCGCGCCAGTTCATAGGCCCGTTTTCCGTTGATCTGTACCGCGGAGAACATAGGCGGCACTTGCCATTGTTCACCGATAAAGAGCGGTATGGTCCGGTCAATCAGTTCTCTGGTGATATGAGCGGTCGGATACGTTGCATCTACCTCTTTCTCCATATCGTAGGAGGGTGTGGTGGCGCCTAACTGCAGCGTTGCAATATATTCTTTCACATCATATTGCAGACTCTCGATCATTTTGGTCTTCTTGCCGGTGCAGACGATCACGACGCCTGTTGCCAGAGGATCCAGAGTACCGGAATGTCCCACCTTCAGTTTCTTCTTCCCCAACTTGCGGCAAAGGTTATACCGCACCTTTGCTACCAGATCAAAAGAGGTCCAGCGTAACGGTTTGTCAAACGCCAGTATTTCTCCTGCCTCAAAATCCCACATATCAGCAGACCGTAGAGATAATAGCTACCGTTCCCACGATAGCGCAGTAGAGAGCGAACCAAATCAGACGCTGGCGGCGGACGATCTCTATCATAAACCGGCAAGCGAAACACCCTGTGACAAACGCAGCCGCAAAACCGACTATGGCGGGCACTAAGCCCAGATCACTGGTCAACTCTCCCTGCAGCAGTTTGAGCAGATCCAGAAAAGCTTCGCCTAAAATAGGAATGAGGACCATCAGAAAAGAGAACTGAGCTATGCTCTCTTTCTTAACGCCGCAGAGCAGACCGGTAGCGATAGTCGAACCCGAACGGCTCAAACCGGGCAAGACGGCACATGCCTGGGCTATACCGATGATGATGGCATCTTTGTATGTCACCTCATGTCCTTCGCCCTGACGCTTCTTCTGGAGCCACTCGCTTAAAGCCAACAGCAACGCTGTGACCAAGAGACATACGCCTACTAACAAAAGACCGTTGCCGAAAAAAGCCTCCACCTGCTCCTTGAAAAACATACCTACTATGAATACCGGAATCATAGACACCAGTATTTTCGCCACATAGTCCTTCTCGCTGTTCCACCGGATCGTGGTAAACGTGCCTTTGAACAACTGCGCCACCTCGCGCCACAGAATGACCAGAGTTGACAGTACTGTGGCGGTATGGACGATGATGGCGAACGTCAGATTCTCTTCGCCTGACGTACCCAGCAACGCCTGGCCTATCTCCAAATGGCCGGAAGAAGAGACCGGCAGAAATTCTGTCAGTCCCTGTACTATCCCTAATATCAGTGCCTCAAGCCAACTCATTTCTTTTTAGGGCGGAAAAGGATAGCGAAAAGCATGAAGACAAAGCCGAACAATGAGATCATTGGTCCCACGGTGATTCGGCGGAAAGAGAAAATATCTGGGTTATACACCTCACCGGAAGGCTCGCCTACCATGAGGGCGAAACCGATAACTATAATCACAAAAGATACAGCTATCAGAATGAGGTTGAGTTTCGGTAATGTTTTCATATCTCGTATAATGAATTATTGTCCATGCGGATATAGCGTCCTGTGGCTATTAACGAAGCGAAAAGCGTGATAAGCAAACCGGAACACAGCACAATAGCGGATACAAAAGCTATATTCTGCCATGTCAGGGCGAACAGCATCAGCCCCATTCTGTATTCCACATAATACACCACTCCGCTCAGTATCGCCAAAGCCACCAGGCCGGCAATAAAGCCCATTAGCATATTCCTCATCACAAACGGACGACGGGTTACCCAGGAAGTAGCTCCGACAAGAGTCATTGTGTTGATTAAAAAACGCTGGGAATAAATCTGCAACCGTATGGTATTGACTATCAGCACCATGGATACCAGCAATAACGCCAGCGCAACCACTAATAAAATCAGCGAGAACTCATGTACGTTACTGCTCATCAGATCCGCTAAATCTCGCGGATAGATCACCTCCGACACATAAGGTAGTGCTTCCAGCTCCTGCGCCATCAGAGCCAGACTGTCAGGATTGCTATAGGCATCCGTCGGATGTATCTCGTAGCTGGCAGAAAGAGGATTAAAACCAAGGAAAGCGGAGGGATCCTCGCCTAAAGAACGGATATGCTCGTCCAAGGCATCCGATGCAGAGACGTACGTGTAACTGCTGCAATGATTGCCGGCATTCAACTTCGCCTCCAATTGCGCACATTGCGCGCTATCCGCTTCATTGGTCAACACCGCCGTCATGGTGATATTCTCACGCATGCGCGTAATAAGAGAATCGGCGGAGAGCAGTAAGATGCCCTCCAACCCGATTAGACACAGCACCAGCGATACGCTGATAGCCGACGTCACATAGGAATTACGAAACCGATGCTTGCGCATTAATACTCCCAAAGATCTTGTTCAAAGTTCAGCAATTCCGTTGCTATACGCTCTTGTTCTTTCTTAACTTGCTCTTCTGTTAGTGCATAGTCCGGGATCCAGCGGTTGTACATGTTTCCTTCACCTACAATATAAGAAGTGAACATACGTTTCTGGAAGAACTCGTCATATGTCACGCGCTTCACCTCGTTGCGGTTAGGAATAGCATACTGCAAAGCCATATACGGACGCAGTTTGTCAAAAGGAATCCAGAACATGATAGACTCACGCAGAGAAGCCATGACATTCGATGAATCACGGGTCGTTATCAGGTCTGACTGCAGCGGTGCTATTGCCATGATCTTGGTATGCAGACGGGACGTATGCTTGTCGAAGAACACAACCTCCTGTATCAGGTATTTCAGCTGGTTCCGGACAATCGGCTCAAAACGATAGAAATGTCCGGACAACTCATCTGCGATACTGTCGTAGTGGATCAACATAGCATCCGAAGACTCGATGTCAAAGTGCGTCGGATCATCCGAATAGTCTGCCGTCGGATCATCTGCCATAAACATCATCGGAATCATTTCCTTAGCCAAGGGAGCCTGCTTGAAATCCGGTTTGATCGTCTCCATGTTCTTCTCGTAAATAGGAAGACCGTCCACCACTGCATCTGCGATTACTTTGAAGAGGTTGCGGTAGTCGGCATCATCCGATTTAGTAGGGAAATAGAGTTGGTAGTTCTGCTTGTAACGCATATCTATGATACGGTATACATAACGAGCCCAAATGACATCGTCAATACGGTGATCTACCATCACAATAGTGTCATGTGCTTGTGAGAACTCCTCCGTCTGGATTCGCGCACTTCCCATCTCGTCAAAGAACGAGATCACTTTATGCTGCGCTTGCGCCGTCAGTACGCCAAGCATTAAGCAAGCAATAATACTAATTTTCTTTATCATATTGTTAAGCTATTAGTTCAGAGTTAGAGGAATTGGGGACAAGCGGATCTCTTTGCCGTCCGGACCTTTTGCACGGATATCCGTGATAATTACAGAGTTGCCCGGTTTGAGTTTGCCAAGACGGTCCAACTGCTCACGGGTGAACTTATTACCCTTTGACTCCAAGTACACACCATTGATGTTGGCGCGGAATCCGGAGATCTGGAACGGCAGATCAAGCAGACCGTCAGGTCCGTAAGAAGCAATCACAGAAGCACCCGGGTTCAGCAACGCGCTACGAGGAATGGCTTTCTCACCATTGTACTCGTTTTCACCGGATCTGAAGTATGCACCCGGCTTCGGCAGTGCTTTTACGCGGTACTCCCTGCTTCCCATCGGTTGCATCCGGCCGTCCAATTCTGCCGAGACGGAGATGGAGACACTCTTGGTGCCATCGCCCGGTTTGATAATCCATAAACCGCCTTGCTGGCGTACCGCTGCACCGCTTACACTGACTTTCACTTTGTCATTGGCTACTCCAGGTACGGAAATAGAGAACTTGTTGTCATACCCGCGGTACATAATGTTCAAGTCCGTATTGGAGATTGTAACAGCCGGCTCGCCTACGCTATATTCACTGGAGAATGGAAGGTTCTCCATCTCTCCTGTTGCCGGGTTCTGGTATGCAATCCAGCCGGAATATTTCTTGAGTCCCAGACCGGAAGCGGTTACCTCATAGAGACCTTGATCATTGATACGCTGTCCTTCGATATAATACTCAGGACGCTGCGTCGAGTCAACAGCCGCCAGAATAATTTGAGCCGAATAACGACCGCCACGAATCACGTAGTTCGAGTTCGGGATCACGTACGCGTTCAGTTTGTTTACACGCAGGTCGCCCGCATCCGTACGGTCCATCAGGTACTGAATCAACTGGCTCTCTGTCGAACGGACATCATTCTGCATCTTGGTCAGAATCGTAATAGAGGCTCCTACAGGCATACCCTCGAAGATAGCTACCTCCCAGTCGCAGGAGTCCTTCTCGTGAGCATTCCATCCGCGCTCTGTAGCCAGATTCTGCAAGATAGAATTACGCAACTCCGCATCCTGATCTGCCAAACCGGCAGCATAGTCGCGATAATAAGCCACTATTTCTTTCAGTTCTGCACCATGCTTCTCGTTGATGGCGTACTGCGCCGTTACATCCAAGTTGGAGTTTCCTTCTATACGACGTGTCGGATCACCTTTTCCATCCTCACCTCTACGCTCGTTAACGGCCTTCTGGCCATCCGCCAATATAGCTATATGCTCCTTAAAATCCTGGATATAGTTGTAGAGAGAGTCCGCACGTCTCTGCACCTCCACGGCTTTATCATACCACTCTTGCGTTTTCTCAGGGTTGTCTGCATTTGCAGCCTGGAAATCGTTATAGAGTTGCGCGTTACGCTTGTTCGATGCTTCGATAGAGGAGTGCAGGCTATCGTCCACCAACGTGAAACCATTGAGGATATCCGTACTTACGTTCAACGCCAACATGGCGGTGAGCACCAAGTACATCATACCTATCATTTTTTGTCTCGGGGTTTCCGGACAGTTTTTTGCTCCACTCATTGCTGAAGTGTTTTATCGGTTGTATTTCAATTACTACTTAATTAAATTAATTTATGCCAATGCATTGAGCATGTTGCCATAGATATCGTTGAGACTTGCCACTTGCTTCTGAAGTTGCTTTGCTCCCGCTGCGAACGCAGTCTGAGCCTCTGCAGCCTCTTTAGCAGCTGTTGCTGCCGCCTTCTGAGCTTCAGTCTGGGCATTAACTGCTTGCAATTGCAACTCGTAAACGGTATTCAGGGTAGCGATGCTCTTGCCTACCTGCTCAACACCGGCTTTGTAAGCCTTGGTCTCTTCTGCGATATTCTGCATGTCACCGCTTACCTGGGTGTATGTTTGTGCCAAGGTGCTGGTTGCAGAAGTGAACGAATCCGTTGCTACGCCGGCTGCTGCCAGTTTGGATACATACGTATCTGCGGCGGCGGTCATCTTGGTCGAATATGCTTCTGTTGCAGCTTCAGCAGCAGCGAGTTTTTCACCAAGTTTGACACTGGTCTGTGCTACTTTGCCCAATTCGGACAACTGAGATGCGGTCTTTGCCAAATCTGCAATACCATCCTTCAACGACTTATAATCTTCGTCCTTCAAGCCCGGAGCTTTTGCGGAAACTGCCGGTTCACCCGCGGCTGCCACACCCAGATTCAGATTCGCTGCTTGCTGGCCTTCTGCCACACCGGCACCTAACAGAGTAGGACGCGGTTGTTTTGATTTCTCTTCCAGTAATTCAGGCTTTGTTCCGTACTCCAGCAATTGTGGAAATACATTCTCCCAGTGGAACTCAGGATGCGGATGCTCAAGGGTTCCGATGAGGAACAAGAATGCCTCGGTAAACATACCAATCATCAGCACTTGACTTGCACCCGGCCAGTGCAGAATTTTAAACAATGCACCTACAATAACCACGGATGCACCCGCGGAATAAACGATGTTAACAACGTTCTTTCCCTGGTACGATCCGTACCAATGCATGAACTTTGCGCCAAAACCTTGCTTTTCTGTAGCCATAATTATAATATTTTAATTTTAATATACCTTAAATAATTATTCGCCTATATACGCGCGAACGCAGCGGAAGCCGATATACGGACGGCTCTCGTATTGATACTCATATGTACGTACGCCGCACTGCATGAAGTAACTGATATCCTTCCAGCTGCCTCCCCTTACCACTTTGCGTTTCAAAATATCCGGATCCTCCTTACGGGCCATGTAGCTGAAATCAGGATTCAGATCGTGGATATGGGTGTTAGCTGCGGACTGGTAGGCCGAGTTGGTCCACTCGGATACGTTTCCTGCCATGTCGAACAGTCCGAAATCATTCGGACGGAACTGAGCAACCTTCATAGTGGTAGTACCGGTATCATCGTTGTATGCGCCACGGTAAGGCTTGAAGTTGGCAAAGAAGCAACCTTTTCCGTCACGGGCATAATTGCTTCCCCACGGATACATTGCCATTTTACGACCTCCGCGGGCTGCATACTCCCATTGAGCCTCCGTCGGGAGACGGTAGTCGTTTGCGCCGAGTGTCGAGTGCATGTTAAATAATTTCGTACGCCAGTTGCAGAACGCATGAGCCTGCTCCCATGTCACACCTACTACAGGATACTCTGCATACCCCGGATGCTTGAAATACATGTGCAACAGCGGGTCATTGTACGAGAACTGGAAATCACGAGCCCATACCAATGTATCCGGATAGATACAGATGATCTTCTCCGTCAACAAGTCTTTCGGCTCACGCAAAGGACGATAAATCGTCGAGTCCTTGATCTCGTTGTTCTCGTTCACCCAGAACGTATCTACACGTGCCGTTGCACCGGGAGGATAAGTACTCGTAGCCACATCGAATTTATTACGTTGCGGCAGCGCTTCGTCCATATTCACCCAACTATAACGGTAGTGCAGGTTATTGGTATTGATGCGGCCATCCGAGTAATACATCGATGACAAAGCATCTACTACGTCTTCCTCTTTGCTCTTCCAAGGCACTTTCTTGCTCCAGTTGATGTGGAAATTCTCCTCGTCGAAGTCTTCATCCTTCGGCTGAATGGCATAATCCGTCATTCCTGCGGCAATCAGGTTGGTCAACGCAATCGAGTCACGCACCCAATTTACAAACTGATGATACTCGTTGTTGGTAATCTCGGTCTCGTCCATCCAGAACGCATCCACTGTTACCATCACAACATTATCCGGCTGCTCAAAAACAGCGGACTGTGTGTTTGCTCCCATCATGAAGGAACCCTTCTTAATGAACAGCATGCCATAAGGATTCGCCTCCTTAAAAGTGGTTGACTTGTACGCGCCGACGAGTTCTCCCGCAGGCTTGTTACAACCCGCCATTACCATCGCTACTAACGCGATCAATGGCATAATCTTAGTTACTTTCATACTTACAAGTATCGTATTGATTTATATTTATTCGTTCTCTTGGGCTTCAGGATGTCGAATCCGTACGCCAGATATATCTCATGACTTCCGTAACTCTCCAACAGCAGTTTGTTTGTCGGCAGTTCGCAACTGTAACCTAACTGCAGGCCGGAGATAATATCTACTCCTAATAATATGTTAACACTTCCGGCGATCCGGTAGCCAAGTCCCCACCGGTAGCGGTCTTTGTAGTCGCACATCAGCGTCAGGTTCACGTCCCAGCTGACAAAGTCGCTCATCACCATAGCACTCGGCGTCAACACCCACTCCCGGTAATTCTTAAGCCGGAAATGATAACCGCCTGCCACATACATCGTTCCCACCAGCGTCACTTTCTGCTCTACTCCGCTCGTTCCGTCGCTCCAGTCTATCTTAGGACGGGTCACATGACTGTAACTTGCGCCGACCCACCATACCGGAGTGCTGTAATACAATCCTACCCCCATGTCAAATTTCATGCCCGACTTGCTTCCCGTTGGTATCGCTTCATCGTTCGCCTCATGGTAGTCGTCCCCCATCTTGCTCAAATTAACCGAGTCTCCCTTGAATCCCACATTCACAAAACCCAGATCCACTCCTATACTCAAATATCCTTTCCCTAATTTCTGCCGGTATGCATACTGGGCATATAGCGACTGTGTGGTAAAAAGGCCGTATCGGTCATTCAGGAACCGCACTCCTGCGCCGTGACTCGTCTTGCCTATCACAAAGGGAGAACTGAAACTGAACCAAGTACTCATCGGGGCATTGGAGATATCCACATACTGCATGCGGTGGGCTCCTGCCACTTTCATCAAGTCTCCTTCTCCTGCCGCCGCAGGGTTATAGGCTGTCGGCAAATACATATACTGCCCTATCTGCGGGTCAAACTGCGCACTCGCAGTCATAACGGCCATCAGCCCCAACAGAATTGCAATATATCGTTTCAATTTTCAATTTCAATTTTCAATTTTTAATCCGATCAGTACTCCTCTTCGTTGTACATGTAATCGTCGTCATTCGTCGGAAAATCCGGCCAAATATCAAGGATGCTTTCGTACTGCTCCTCATCGTCACCCTCTAATTCCTGAAGGTTTTCGATAACTTCTGCCGGAGCTCCGACACGGTTGGCATAGTCCAGTAATTCATCCTTCGTCGCCGGCCATGGCGCATCATCCAATTTCGCTGCTAATTCAAGTGTCCAATACATACCTCTAATTGCGCTTTTTCTTATTTATCGCCCGCTATACACGGGCACATTTTTTTCAAAAAACGTGCAAAAGTACAAAAAAACTGCGATACATGCAAATATTTTATGCAAATATTTACAATTTTCGGCATTTTTTACACATTATGATACAAATCCGTCAATTTTTACACAGAAATATCCTTTTTCCATTCCTTTTCCGCTTCGTTTTGCAAGAACGCCATATACCGCGCTAAAACAAAAAAGAAGTCACTCAGCCGATTGATAAATCTCAGACTCGTTTCATGGGCTTGCGCATCGATCATACGGCGTTCTGCACGACGGCAGACGGTACGGCATACATGGCATCTGCATACGGTCTCGCTTCCCGTCGGTAGCAGGAATCCCTTTTGCTTCGGCACCATATTTTGCATCGTATCAATCCAGACCTCCAGTTGCTTGATATCAGCATCCGCTATCCATTCCCCGGGAGCGGCACTTAGTTCTGCTCCCATGTTGAATAGTTTGTTCTGTATCCATAGCAACTGACCGGACACTTGCCGCATCGCGGGTTCTGAGGAGGACTCTGTCATACTGGTCCAAAGCCCTATCCAGCTATTCAGTTCGTCAACGGTCCCGTACGCTTCTACGCGTACATCCGTCTTGGACACGCGAGTACCGTTCGCCAGAGAGGTCTCGCCTTTGTCTCCTGTTTTGGTATAAATTGCCATATTTGATATAATTTACTTACGGGTCATTTAGCACTCATTTAGCACTCATTCAGCGCTCATAATCGGATCCGATAATGACGCTTGAGGTAGCACGGACTAACAAATAGTATTCCGACATGATACAGGTCCATACTGGTTGTTACTCTTTCATCCTGTTTCAGTTCCTGCCATGCATTTTCCATTTCCTCCGAATAATGGATATCGTCAATGACTACCATCCCTCTCTCCGTTAACCGTGGCAGCAAATAGTCCACGTATCTCATCGTAGCCTCGTAGGTATGGTTCGCATCCACATAGACGATATCCAGCTTCGCGCGCGCGCATTTAAATAAGGTATCGTCTATATTGCCTTGTTTCCATTCTATGTTCTCCAGTTTCAGCGCACGCCATATGCCTTGTGCTACGGTCAAAACCGCTTCGCTTCCTTCAAATGTCATGACCTTGTTTCTGCTGTCCACGCTTGCCAGATAAGCGGTTGTGACACCTAACGAAGTGCCTAACTCCAGTATTTCCAGCGGTCTTTTCTCTTGCTCGTTCATAAAATGCACCAGCCGGAACAGGAGCTGTCCTACTCGCGGACTTTCCAACTGTCCTCTGGCTATATCGCACACTCGGCGTTGTACGCGTGTACCATCTTTGCTGCCGCGCGAACCGTAATCCACGACATCCAGCACATCCGGACAGGCCTCCAACAGAGCTCTTTTACGCTCTATTTCTGCGAAACAATAGAATGCGTTCCTGTCATGGAGTATGAAATGCACCAGATGGAACAGGTACGGCGAATGAATGCCTTCACCGGTCGTATTCCACGCACTCAAATAGTGCTTCAGATACGTCAAAACTCTATGGATTTTACTACTTTTAGCCATTTATCGCGCAAAATTACTATTTTTTTTGCATATTTCCAAAACTTTTTGTAATTTTGTCGCATGATTTTGAATTATATTTGGATTTCGCTTATTCTGCTTGCGGTCTTGATGGGACTTGTGCAAGCAATCTGCTACGGGAACGTAGATATTTTTTCTGCTATTCTCAATTCGACGTTTGACAGTGCCAAAACGGGTTTTGAACTCTCAATCGGTCTGACCGGAGTGCTTTCGTTATGGATGGGAATAATGAAGATCGGCGAACAAGCCGGAGCGGTAAACACGCTCGGAAAAGCCATCAATCCGTTCTTCAGCCGTATTTTCCCGGAGATACCTAAGGGTCATCCCGTTTTCGGCTCCATGCTCATGAATATAGCCGCTAACATGCTCGGTCTGGATAATGCAGCTACGCCGATGGGCCTCAAAGCGATGGGTGAACTGCAGGAACTGAATACCGACAAAACGAAGGCTTCCAATGCCATGATCATGTTTGTAGTGCTGGGTGCCAGCGGCTTGACGCTTATTCCTACAACCATCATGGCTTACCGTGCGCAACTCGGAGCAGCGAACCCTGCGGATGTCTTCCTGCCGATTCTTATCGCAACCTATATGGCTACCCTTGTGGGACTGATTTCTGTCTGTATCGCGCAAAAGATACGGCTGAAAGATCCGGTTGTACTGGGTACGCTCATTGGACTTACAGCGCTTGTAGGACTGCTTGTATGGGGTGCATCGGTGCTGGAGCCGCAAACCCTTTCGGTCGTTTCAGCTGCCGTTGCAGCGATACTGCTTCTGAGCGTTATCTGCTGGTTCATCATCCAGGCCATGACTAAGAAAATCAACGTCTATGACGCTTTTATCGACGGTGCTAAAGGCGGGTTCCAAACCGCTATTGGAATTATTCCTTTCCTGATCGCCATTTTAGTGGCGGTAGGTATGTTCCGCGCATCCGGTGCGATGGATCTGCTGGAACGGGGAATAGCATGGTGTTTTGCTGCATGCGGTATCAATCCGGATCTGGCAGGAGCTGTTCCGACAGCCCTTATGAAACCGCTCTCCGGCAGTGGCGCAAGAGGTCTGATGCTTGAAGCGATGACCACACACGGAGCAGACAGCCTCGTCGGAAGACTATGCTGTATTCTACAAGGCACAACGGACACCACTTTCTATGTGCTGGCGGTCTATTTCGGTTCAGTAAACATCAAAGACACACGCCATGCTGTGGCTTGCTGCCTGCTGGCGGATTTGGCGGGCGTAATAACAGCTTTTGCGATTGCACCTGTCTTTTTTGGATAAAAAAGATCCAACGCAATAGTATTATATACTACGTATATAATACCAAACGAATGAAAGAACTGCAATTAGTGCGTGATAAGTGCGTGATAAGTGGGAGATAAGTGGGAGATAAGTGCGATATAATAGGGATAAGTAACCGGTAGATCATTGGCAGGTAACCGGTAGATTATTGGTCAATCAAAACATAGTATGATCACATTTAATACAGATAGCATAGAAATGCCTGCGCTGGATGAGCGCAAAGTAAGCCGCTGGATACGGTCGGTGGCGGCTGATTATGGTTTTTCCGTAGGCAATATCAACTATATCTTCTGCTCCGACGAGCGCGAGCTGGAGGTGAACCGCCGGTTTCTGGGACATGACTACTACACCGATGTCATTACCTTTGACTACTCCACTCCCTCCACGCTGAACGGCGATATTTTCATTTCGCTGGACACCGTCCGCTCCAATGCGGAATTGGTCGGTACGTCCTTTGACAACGAACTGCTCCGCATTCTCATTCACGGCGTCCTGCATCTCACCGGTCAAGGCGACAAGACGCCAGAAACCAAAGCCCAAATGACCGCCAAAGAAGAAAAAGCTCTCGCCAAATGGGCGTGAGCACTATATCCCTAAACCGTCCCGGAAGGATTTTCCCAAGTATTTTCCCAAGCCGGATATTTGCATATTCCGCTCAAAAGCAGTACTTTTGCTGCCGATTTGAAAATCTTATGTTTCATTAAAAACCGTACACGTTATGAAAAAAGACTTCCATTTTGCCTTGACAGCTATCAGTCTGTTATTGTCCGGTGGCTTGCTGCTAACCGGTTGTTCCAAGAACGGAGGCTACGAGCCTTCCGGATCGAGCGACAATTACTATTATTTTGACGGGGAAGAGCCTGTCCCGGGTAGCGAAGAAGGCGGTGACCGGTTCCTGGAATTCACGGACAATCCTTTCATCAACACCAGCGAGTCGCCCCAGTCCACCTTCTCAATCGATGCAGACGGCGCGTCTTATGCATACATGCGTCGGAGCCTGACATCTTCGAACGCCGTCTTACCCTCCCGGTCTGCTGTACGGATTGAGGAGTTTCTGAACTATTTCACGTTCGACTACGCAGCTCCGACGGGTAGTGACGACGTAGCAATCAACGGAGAGATCGGTGCATGCCCGTGGAATGCCGAACACCGGCTGATGCGATTAGGAATCAAAGGCAGACATATAGAGGAAGCGGATATGCCGGTAGCGAACTTCGTCTTCATGATCGATGTGTCGGGTTCGATGAGTTCCAAGGACAAGCTGGATCTGCTCAAATCGGGTCTGGTGGAACTGGTAACTCACATGCGCGCCGAGGACCGCATTTCCCTGATCACCTATGCGAGCGGGGAAGAGTTGCTCTTACCCTCCACTCCGTGCAGCGAGGCGCAGACGATCATTTCCAAGATCCAAAGCCTGAAAGCGGAAGGTGCGACCTCAGGATCAAGCGCCTTAGAAATGGCTTACAAGGAGGCTCAGGAGAACTATATCGAGGGCGGCAACAACCGGATTATCATCGGCACAGACGGCGACTGGAACGTAGGAGTGACCTCCAGAGAGGGACTTCTTGAGATCGTAGAGAGCCATGCCAAAGACGGTATTTACATGTCCGTTTGCGGTTTCGGTTGGGGCAACCTGAACGATGCAATGATGGAAAAAATCTCCAACGCGGGCAACGGAACCTATACGTATATCGACAGCGAGGATGAGATGATGAAGGTGTTCTGCCACGAGCGTGCGAACATGCTCTCAGTCGCTTCGGACGCCAAGGTACAAATCACTTTTGACTCCAGCATCGTCGCCCAATACCGCCTGATTGGCTACGAGAACCGCGTCATGAGCAACGAGGATTTCTCCGATGACAGCAAAGATGCCGGTGAGATCGGTGCTGACCAGACCATTACCGCCCTGTATGAGATTGTCCCCCGCAACGTTGAGACGCTTCCCGAGGGTTGGGACAGCAATGCAGAAGTCGCCAGATTCGATTTCCGTTACAAACGGATGTTAGGCGAAGAGAGTATTCCGCTTCATCTGAGGGTGAACGAGTGGGTCGGAAACAGCTCCGAGAATCTGAACTTCGCCGCCGGAGTAGCCGCCTACGGAATGTTATTGCGCCAATCGCCCGATTGGTGATTGGTGATTTACAACTCTATAACATCGTTCTCCTCCGCCAGAACCGTGTTCCCGAACACCGGTTGGGCTTCCTGAAGAAACAGACTATGGTCCTCCACGCGTGCGGAGTAATGTCCCAGAATCAGTTTGCCCGCCTTTGCCAGCGAAGCGATTTTAGCTGCCTGCGCCGCCGTGGAGTGCATCACTTCCTTGCTCCGCACCTCCATCTCCTGCAGGAAGGTCGATTCGTGATAGAGCGTCTCTACTCCTTCAATAATCGGCACTATTTTCTCGCTGTACATCGTGTCCGAGCAGTAGGCATACCGTTTGCGCGTCAGATAGTAGAAAGAGCCGTCTTCCGCCATCTTACGCCGCGTCTCCTTGAAGAGGAAACCGCAGGTAGGAACACTATGTTTCAGCGGAACGGTCTCCACGCTGACCGTGCGGTCCTCGTAAATCACTTCATGCTTGCGCGGGTTGATCGGATGAAAGACGATGTCGTACAGGCGGTCTCCGCAATGGTAGTTCAGCAGCGGTGTCAGCAGTTTCTCCAGATCCCGATGCGCATAGATATGCATCGGCTGCGTGCGTTTGAGCATCGCGAGCGTCGTCAACAGACCTATCAGACCGAAACAATGGTCTCCGTGCAGATGGGAGATGAAGATGTTATACAGTCTTCCCGTCCGCAGACCCAGTTTCTGCATCGTCAGCAGCACTCCTTCGCCGCAGTCGATCAAGAACGACTTGTCGCATAGGTCCAGCCACTGCCCGGAAGGGGAAGTGGTCTTGGTCGGCTTGGCACTGCCGCAACCTAATATGGTCAGTTTAGCCTCTGACATTCTCTAATTTCTCCAGAATCTTGTTTCCAAGAGCCGACTTGCGTTCGATATGTTCCAGCACTGCTTTGACAAATGAATTGGACTCAAAGCTACCGCGCACTTCTTCGAAATCCGCTTCCGCTTGTTCGCGGTCTCCGTCCACGCCGAAGCCCGTCTGGCTGTTGAGGTCGAACTCTTTCCGTGCGTCGTTATAGACCATGCGGTCCAGGTTCACCACAGCTTCGCGCCATTGGTTTACGGTCATGCGGATCTGCTCCAGCGACACCTCTTCCACGCTGCATCCCCACACCTGCTCCAGCTTATCCTGCGCCCAGGTCCATTCGTATGAATAGTAGTTCGCATGCATCTGCACCAGACGGGTCTGGATGTCCTCCAGCGTCATGTGTCCTTTCTCGATATCATCGAGCAGAACCGACACTTCGCTCTTCGGAGCTATCAGTCCTGCCAGATCCACCCAGTCTCCCAGTCCGACCCGGCTGTCCGGACGAAGCGCTGCGCGTATCTCTGCGAGGGTATGCCACTCTTTCTGCTCCAGACGGCTGATCAGGCTGTTGCCCAAGAACTTCTGGATGCCTATTGTATATAACTCCCTGCCGTGGCGCAGCGACGAGTTGCGGATCTTGCAGTTACGATAGCCATAGACATCGGTGTTCTCACCGCTCAGCGCCTGCAGCTCGTTCAGCACCTCGCGGCCTCGCCACATCTTCTGCACCGTGTACGGGCTCAGGAGGTTGAAATTGATCTGGTCTATCTTATGCGGATCCTTTCTGTTGTCGCGCTTCGGCCATTTCTGCGCATCACGGATCGTACCTACGGTACGCAGGTTGGCGCCGGGCACCAGATAACTCTCGCTGTTGTTCTCTATCAGATACGAGAACGGCAGTTCGGAGGTGTCCGCATGGTGGGTATGACGTCCCATAACCAGACTGAACGCACCGATCTTGGAAGGCCAGAGCAGATAACTGTCGCTGGTCGTCTTCGCGCCGCGCTCCGCCACTCCCTGATGGATCGGACCCAGTTTGTACATATGGTTACTCTGGTTGGAACCCGATCCGGCATTCAGGAACGAGAACATACCCGCTATCAGAAGCGTGCTCTTATGGTGCGTCACGGTGTACGGTCCGGCGAAGATGGCGCATGCCTCTCCGTGCATACCCTGGCAGTTGCTGAAGAACAGACTCTCGCCAGCCGAGTAGTGCTTGTCGAAGACACAGCCCTGTCCCACAAAGCATTTGTCCACCAACGTACTGTCGCCTATCTCAACGCCCGAAGCGATGATGAAATTCACACATTTGACACCGCTCCCAAGACGGACAGGCGCATGCTCGTTGGAGTTGACCGTACCGTTTTTCAGCCGGCTCACTCCCACCAGTTCGGCGAAATCGCCTACCTTCACATTCTTGATCGAACCGCAGTTCAGAATCCGCACATGGTCGCCTATATAACCTACCTCGGAAGCCTGGTGCTCTGCATATTCATCAATCAGCCGTTCCACCTCATGAATCATCTCCGGGCGGTGGCGGTAGAGCGTCAGGATATATGCCAGGCTGGCGCTTAACTCGTTGAAAATAGGGATCTCGCGTCCGCCGCCTTCGTTCATCACCGGCACACGCACGCCGTTACCGAAGGTCGTCTTGCCGTCCACCAGAATCGCATTAACATTCTCAATGCAGGTCTCGCGGCCGATACGGTAGTTCGCGATATAATTATGGATATTGTACAGGTGCGCATCGTCGCCTACCTCCACGTTGTGGAGCGTCGCATTATAGATGCCGGAATGCACCTTCAAGCCTCCAGGCATCTCTATCTGGCGGCGGAAGACACCTATACGGTTGTGACCCGAGAAGCGTGTGTTGCGCACGTACTGCGCATCGAACGCTTCCGCCACCTCCACTTCCGCCCAGTTCTCTGCGCTGCATCCCTGCGACTCCAACTGTGCAATCTCTTGTGATGTAAGTTTTCTGAACATATTAAGTCTGTATTCTGTCAGCGTAGCGGTCTGTCTTCTGTCAGGCCGCAGGCCGGTCTTTAGTCGTTCAGCAACATCGGCATTAACAACATGAGGACATCCTCGTTCTCCTCGTTCTCTGCCGGCAGGATCAGGCCTGCACGGGCGGGATCGGACAACTTCAACTGCACATCCGCAGAAGCAACGGACGAAAGGAGATCGATCAGGAACGGAGCCTTGAAACCGATAGCCATCGGCATGCCGTTATAGTCGCAGCTTACCGTCTCCTCCGCGCTCGTCGAGAAATCGATATCCTGTGCGGAGATCTTGATCTGGTTCTCGCTCAACGCCAGACGCAGCTGAGCCGTGCCGTTGTTGGCAAACACTGCCACGCGCTTGCAGGCGTTGATGAGGGTCTGACGGTCGATCGTCACGATATTCTGGTTCGCCTGCGGGATAACGGCATTGTAGTTCGGGAAACGGCCCTCTATCTGGCGGCAGACGATGATCGTGTTAGCAAACTCGAAACGTGCGTTCTTGACACCGAAGGACACCTTTACATCACCCTCCTCTTTGGCAAGCAGGTTCTTCAGCAGACCTGCCGGTTTCTTCGGCAGGATGAAGCTTGCAGCCACGCCCGGAGCCACACCGGTATTGGTATAGCGCACCAGACGGTGGGCGTCAGTAGCCACCATCGTCACCTTGTCCGCCGCGATGTCGAAGAAGATACCGTTCATCACCGGACGCAGATCGTCGTCTGCGGTACAGAAGATAGTCTTCTCGATAGCGCTCTGCAGCACATTTGCCGGCAGACTCAGCGACTGAGCCTCTGCCTCTACTCCCGGCATCTCGGGATACTCGTTGCCGTTAACGCCCACGAAAGAATACGTACCGTTCTGGCTCACCATGCTTACTGCAAAATTATTCTCATCGATAGTGAATGCCAGCGGCTGCTCGCTGAACTCTTTCAGCGTCTCCAGCAACAACTTGGCAGCAGACGCCACCTTGCCGCTGCCTTCTACACCCTCCACCTCTATCGAGGTACGGATAGTGGTCTCGCCGTCAGATGCGGTCAGTCTCAACTCGTTACCTACCAAGTCAAACAACACATCGTCCAGGATGGGCAACGCATTCTTACTGTTGATTACGCGGCTTACTGCCTGTAATTGCGAAAAGAGTTTAGAACTCGATACATTGAATTTCATATTACGTATATTTTTGATGTTTTAGTTTCTCTCCGTACTGCGCGCCTTACTCAATTTCTGCACGCGTAGGCGTGCGTATTCGTACAAGCGCACAAAATCGGGCACAAAAGTACAAAAAAAAAATGACATACGCAAGCATATGCCATTCTTTTTTATAAAAACACGTTATTTTTCGCTTATTTCTTGCAGTTTCCTTCGCAACTGATGCACTTGTAGCACAATCCGGCAAGCGCAGCACCTACGAGCGGAGCAACGATGAAGAGCCACAACTGCGGCAGTGCCAGTGCGTTCTCCGAGAAGATAGCCTGAGAGATCGAACGAGCCGGGTTAACCGAAGTATTGGTCAACGGAATAGAGATCAGGTGGATCAGAGTCAGCGTCAAACCGATAGCCAGACCGCCGAAAGCACCGTTTCCGTGCTTGCTGTCCGTTACACCCAGGATGACCATCAGGAAGACAAACGTCAGGACGCACTCAGTAGCGAAAGCACCCCATACATTGGTTTGCAGATAACCGGCCTCTACATCGGCAGCGGAGAAGAAATCACCATATCCGTTAGCGGCGAAAGTACCGATCTCCATGCCTGCCGACTTAGCGATTCCGAACAGGATAGCTGCTGCTGCGATAGCACCGAGGATCTGTGCGCACCAGTAGCACAACATCTCTTTTGCACTCATACGGCCGTTAACGAAAACACCCAGACTGACTGCCGGATTAAGATGGGCTCCGCTGATGTGACCGATGCCGTAAGCCGCCGCCACGATCGTCAGACCGAAAGCCAGAGCCACGCCTAAAAATCCTACATGTCCGAACAGGGCCGTTCCGCAACCGCCCAATACCAATACTGCCGTTCCGAAGAACTCTGCAGCGAATTTGTTACATAATTTCATACTTGTTTATTTTTTTAGTTAAACAATAAAAATCACTTTTCGAGTCGCAAAATTACAACTTTTTTTGCACATGTCCAAATTTTTTTGTACTTTTGCAGCGAATTATGGCAAAAATAGGTATTTTTGACAGCGGATATGGCGGATTGACCATCTTGGATGCGATTCGCAAGGAGTTACCTCAGTACGATTATTTGTACTTGGGTGATAACGCGCGTGCGCCGTATGGTACGCACTCGTTCGATGTTATCTACCGCTATACCTTGCAGGCTGTCAGATACCTCTTTGACCACGATTGCACACTCGTCATCCTGGCGTGCAACACCGCTTCCGCCAAAGCCCTCCGAACCATTCAACAAAAAGACCTGCCGGAGATAAATGCGAAAATAAGAAAATGCGAAAATGCGAAAATGGTAAACGTGCTGGGAGTGATCCGTCCTACCGTTGAATCGGTGCCGGCTATTACGAAGACCGGACATGTCGGCATCCTCGCCACTCCGGCTACCGTCTCTTCCGAGAGTTATGTATTGGAACTACAAAAACAACCCCTTCCCCCCTCCCTTGAGGGGAGGGTTGGGGTGGGGTTATCTATCTCCCAACAGTCTTGCCCGCTTTGGGTCCCGCTCATCGAGAACGGCGAGCACTTAAAACCCGGAGCAGATTACTTCGTGGATCTGTATCTGCGGCAGATATTGGAGAAAGACCCGCAAATAGACACCCTCATCCTCGGCTGCACGCACTATCCGTTGCTGCTTCCCAAAATTGAGAAATGGCTGGAATCCTACAGCGGTCTGGGTCACACCTGGAAGCGGTCTGGGTCACACCTGGAAGCGGTCTGTCAGCAAAGCGGTCTGTCAGCCGAAGGCGGTCACGAAATATCCGTCATCTCCCAGGGCTATCTGGAGGCAAAGAGTCTGGCTGATTATTTGGTCCGCCATCCCGAGTACGAGTCCCAACTGACACAGACAGGCTCATGCCGCTATCTGACCACAGAAAATGCGGACCGCTTCTCGCAATCCGCATCCCTCTTCCTCTCCGCTCCCGTTCAGGCGGAGCACATTGATTTGGAGTAAATTCCCTACATTTTGCGTAAAAAAAACAGAACCACTGCGGAAGCAGGGGTCTGTAACCCTATACGATTATCCCCGTTTGGTCGTTAAAAGAACCTACTAATCACCTACTAATCACCTACTAATCACATACTAATTATATACTAATCGTGTAGTATAATACAGGAATAGGTAGGCAAAAACAAAAACTAACAAACACAAAACGACATAAAAAAATGACATACACAAGAGGGTATGCCATTTTTTATGCAGATTTAGTTTTTTGTTACTTCACTTCCTGTCCTGTGAGGGTATATTCCTTATCCCCACGGAGGATGTAGATTTGACCGTCGCGGAGGATTTTAACAGGAGAGGCATGCTCGGTGATGTGCTCTATGTGTGTCACTTCACCGGGAAGGAGAATGGAATCATCACTACCTCCTATAGTAAAATAGACATAGCCGCAATGACCACCATGAGTGCAATCAAAAGAAGTGACCCGTAATGTCAGTTCCTGACCATGTAACAGCAGACTACGGAGGTCGAAGACAGCCGTTGTCCATTCCTTCCAGATAATATTCCCCATGGTCTGCGCCTCTGTAGGACCGGTTATATGCCAACCTTTCCCGATGGCTTCCGGAGTAAGTGTTTGATTGTCAAAAATATCGTTTCCGTTTATGTCCAATTGATAATCCGAACCTAAAGATTGACCATTGACGAGAACATCCACCTGTATACGCGGATTAGCAGTCGCTTCATGAGCCGGTTCTTCAATAAAAGGCAGATATTTGAACACTAAAACAGGATAATTGATCGTATCTCCGACAAAGTCGAATTCTATCCGTTCCGCCTCGCTTCCACCACTCCAGTTACCTAAGCGTACCGATGCAAACTCGCCATCCGGGACGACCGAAACTACATTTCCCGTGCGAGGTTCCGTTTCGGAACGGTCAATATGCAGGGTATGACGGCTGTTTTCAGAGGAAGGACCGTAATTGACAGGAGACACCTTTCGGAAATCATTGAATACCATTGTGTTGGAGACAGATGAGTTGTTCACATAGCACTTCGCATTGTCCAGATTAAGGAAGTCCACACACATCTGTTCCGGATAGTAAATAAAACGAGAAACAAGTGCCTTCAGGCCATATAGTCCCCCTTCGCACAAAGCGCGGACACTAAAACTCGTCTGACCGGCAGGAATATTCGTAAAAGAGGCCGAGTTTCCCGTTTCTATTCGCGTATCAATCCATGTATCAGTAGTACCGGAATAAACGGACACCTCGTATTCGGCAGCCGTTCCGTTCCAGTCCAATTGCACATTATGTCCTTGTCTTTGTATTGTCAAGTCAGTGGGGGCTTCACACGGAGCACTATCGTAAATCTGTATGTTATCAATCTTAGCTCCCGGCTGCTTCGCCGCTATATTTTCGTTCGCCCACACGAAAGCCAGATAGTGTGGTTTTCCGTTGCACGCACGACCGGAAATGGTTATTACACATTGCTGCCATAAAGCAGTACCATAAATATACTCGGCATCCCCCACATGCGAAAGTACATATTCGGAATACATCAAAGGGACCTGCCCGGAAACATTTGCAAGCGACATCACTTTTATGGAATCACCATTCTCTTTCGTCACCGGGATCCAGAGAACATGCAACCCATCGAAACCGCTCGCCGTATTTCCAGTTGCGCAGTAATCGAAAGTAAGCGTATAACTGCCGGAAGACTTATATTCCAGCGTAAGAGTGTCATACGCGGCTACCCAACATGGACTGTTGGAATAATGTGCATTCAGACCGTTATCATCGGAAATATAGAGTCCGTAGTGACCGTCCGGAGTACTATTCCCTAGCTCTCCGAGATACCATTTATTAGCCAACTGGTTGTACACATTCTGATTCGCGGTACGGTTCAGCACCCACCTGTTACGGATTGTGGCATCCTCAAAATCACAGGAATACTTTACGGAAGCCGCCATCGGACATATACAGGCGCCGATTGCCAGCAATGCCAAAAATCTGAATTTCATAATGTTTACCCTAAATTTGTGTCGGGCACAACTGTTCAATAGTTGATACAAAAATGATTACCAAGCGACACCGAGAGTGAGACCGACGCCGTGCTGGAGGTACTGGTTGAGATTGACTCTTCCGGTAATGGTTTTGAGGGGTTGTATAGCAAGCGTGCCGCTGTTCCAGAGCCAGTTCATGTCATAATGAAGCCCGATGACAAACTCGCTTGATTTCGATTTTGAAGGGATACGCCAATCCAAACCAATACGCGTGTCGGTAGCAATAGCCACCTTGGTATTAAAGGCGTCACCGTTAAAGAACGGTCCAGCGGATGCGCTTTGGTTGATTCGCGGAGCAAGAATGAATTTTCCTACCTGGATAGGCACCTGGGCACCGAGATAGATGCCGAACATAGGTCCCGCGTTAATCGCCTGCGTGCCGGAGGCTTCCGCCTCTGCTATCAAGGCGGTTACTTGCACACCGGTGGTAATGAATCCCAGCCAGTCGTGACCCAGCTGTATTCCCGCTATCTGGTTCATTCCCAGATAGTTATCGTAAATCAGATAGAAATGGTTGGTGTTCTCCATATCGGTTACGATATGTGCTGCAGAGTGTTCGAACTTCTTCGCGCCTTTTTCCTTGTTCACCACCAGACTGTCGCGGACAGCGAGTGTGCGCAGAGCAGGGTCAAAAGGCAAATGCCAATCTGCTTCCTTTATGTTTTGCTGAGCTGAGTCCGGCAGATTTCGGAAGACGTAGAGCCAGTCCTCACCGGACAGCTTCCGGAGCGGCTCTAACTCATTGTGGGTAACGGCAGTAGCTTTTCCCAATGTGGCTGTGAAAGCCGTAACGTCCTCTTTCCCGATAGCCAGCCCCACTCCTTCGCGGTAAAAAGCCTTCCAGGTGTTGATACCCAGGATTTCGTATTTGCCTTCTGCATTCTTGAACAGAAGCGGTCCTCCGCTGCTTCCGGGATCGATGGAGGCTGTATGCTGAATGATACGCGAAGCGCGCTCGTTTTCCCCTACATCCACGCGTGCATTGGAGATAAATCCTCGTGTGAGTTGCCATGACGGTTTGTCTCCCAGCCCCGGAAAACCAGCCGCCACGATAGAGAGGTCTTCGTCAATCGCACCGCCGTAAACAGGCAAAGCGATCATCTCACATTCCGAAGGAAGGGCTATCGCCGCCAAGTCCGTTGAAGCAGTGCCGGTTACCACACAATGCTCATAACGCACCGTTTTCTCATGGAGTTGGAAAACAACCGTCGCTTTCTCGGCATAGCCGACTACATGCAGGTTGGTGAGCACATATTTCCTGCCGCCCTGCTCTATCACGACACCCGAACCGAACGTACCTTCGTTCTTGTAAGCCGTCAAGGCGCGGGATGCACTCCGCATTCCGGCTCTCGCCATGTACAGCGAATAGTCCGCCATGAAAGATTTGTCCGTCTCGGAATACTCCGGTTCTACGATACAGACACTATGCCGCAAGCCTTGCGCCGCAGCCGGCAAAAGGAAGAAGAGCAGCGTTGCTGCCAAAAAGTAAATACGTTTCATATCAGGAAAAATTATTCGTCGTCACCGGCTACGCCGTTAGATACACTGTCCGTTTTCGTCTCCGGTTTAGCCTCTGCCTCCGGAGCGGTTTTTGTCTCCGGGTTTGTCTCCGTCTCGGGAATAAGGGTTACAGGAATCTCGGCTTTCTTGCCGCCTGCCATCTCATCCAGAATATACTGCATATCCGAGCCTTTGAGTTTGCCGTTTTTGACAGCGGCAGCGATCTCTGCGTTTTCAGCAAACAGTTCTGCTGATTTCTTTTTCTGCGGGAAACCTCCGTTAAACAGGACCAGTTCCGCCTGTTCCCACTCCGAGCGAACCAGATAGAAGAGTGTGGGCGTATCGGGTGCGTTTCCCCCTACAAACTTCACGAAGTCCAGGTCGCCTGTTTTCTTGTTCATCTGGTAGTTTTGCTCACATTGGAAGACCACTCCCCAGGCACTTCCCATAACGGGATTTCCCCACTGGTGATCGCTCTGCATATACGATTTGCGGGCATGGATATAATAGAGCACGTGTTGCTTGTCCGGAAAATTCTTATGCCAGATCTTGATACCTATGATGTCCGCTGCGTCAATATCCGTATGCCCCTTGTCATCGGAGTTCTTCTTCGCGCCCAGTTTGTGTTTTCCGACTCGCGGCAATTCCAGTTCGGCAAACTCTTCCACATGACCGTCTTTAAAATACACTTCCCCGGGGTAATAATGCGGGGTAAGCAGACTCAGTTGAGTAAACTGCGCGTGCAGCGCAACGCTGGCAAAGAAGGCCGCCAGCACAAGAAGAAATCTTTTTTTCATAAATTTGAATGTTTTATTAACAATTCGCTGCAAAATTACAGCTTTTTCTTGAATTATGCAATAGTTGGTATTATTTTTCTTGTCATTTATACACAAATAAAAGCGTGCGCTTTCGCTGCTTTATTTGATTTTCTGAGGTTCTGGACTACCTTTACAACTTCAAATAAATGCACGGAAAACTCACGCTACTACGTGAGCGTGCATAAACCATGCTTGAAGTTGTAATGATTATTCTAAAAGTGTCCAGTTTTCAGAAAATCAAGTTTGGCTTATTACGCTAATCGGCGCACACTTGCGCTTATATGTCTTTGCTGTTTTATGTCGGCAAGCGACAAGAACTTATCCTACGGAGCCTTCGAGGGTGACCTGGAGAAGTTTCTGCGCTTCTACGGCAAACTCCATCGGGAGCTTGTCCATCACCTCTTTGGCATAACCGTTGACGATCAGGCCTACAGCATCCTCCATACTGATTCCGCGCTGGCGGCAGTAGAAGAGCTGGTCCTCGTTGATCTTAGAGGTCGTGGCTTCGTGCTCCACCGTTGCCGTAGGGTTCGAAATAATCATATCCGGGAAGGTATGCGCACCGCATTGGTCGCCCAAGAGCAGGCTGTCGCACTGGCTGAAATTGCGTGCATTCTCCGCCTTCAGCCCCATCTTCACCAGTCCGCGGTAGGCATTCTGGCTATGCCCGGCTGAGATACCTTTGGAGACAATACGTGAACGCGTGTTCTTGCCGATATGAATCATCTTGGTGCCTGTGTCCGCCTGCTGGTAGTTGTTGGTCACCGCCACGGAATAGAACTCCGCCGTGGAGTTATCGCCGCGGAGGATACAGGACGGGTATTTCCATGTGATAGCCGAACCGGTCTCCACCTGGGTCCAACTCAGACGCGCGTTCTCATAGGTGATACCGCGTTTGGTCACGAAATTATAGATACCGCCCTTGCCTTCCTTGTCGCCCGGATACCAGTTCTGCACGGTCGAATACTTGACCTCGGCATCCTTGCGAACCACTATCTCCACGATAGCGGCATGCAACTGGTTCTCGTCCCTCATCGGCGCCGTACAGCCCTCCAGATAAGAGAGATACGCACCCTCGTCTGCTATCAACAGCGTGCGCTCGAACTGACCCGTCTTACCGGCATTGATACGGAAATACGTACTCAGTTCCATCGGGCAGCGGACGCCTTTCGGCACATAGACAAAACTGCCATCCGAGAAGACAGCCGAGTTCAGCGCCGCGTAGAAATTATCCGTCGGCGGCACGACCGAACCAAGATATTCCTTCACCAGATCGGGGTGCTCGCGCACGGCTTCGGAGATAGAACAGAAGATGATGCCTTTCTCCGCCAGGGTATCCCGGAAAGTGGTCTTGACCGACACCGAGTCCATGACAGCATCCACCGCCATGTTTCCCGCCAGCGCAGCGCGCTCCTCCAAAGGAATACCGAGTTTGTCGAAGGTCTTCATGATCTCGGGGTCTATCTCATTTACCATTTGGTCATTTACCATTTGGTCATTTATTGAGCCATTTGGAGATTTTGCTTTCGCTTTCGGAGCGGCATAATAGGAAATCGCCTGAAAATCAATCTCGGGAATATCCAGATGCGCCCAGGTAGGCACTTGCATCGTCTGCCATTTGCGGAAAGCCTTGAGGCGGAACTCCAGAAGCCATTCGGGTTCGCCTTTCTTCGCTGAAATCAACCGGATGATGTCCTCATTCAGTCCTGCCGGTACAATCTCGGTCTCTACATCCGTTGTGAAACCATACTTGTACTCCTGCGAAGTTATGTCCTTGATTACACTATCCATAAAAACAAAGCCGCCATCGTGTGGCGGCTTGGAGGCCGGTAGCGGAGTCAAACCGCTCTATACGGTTTTGCAGACCGCTGACTAAGTCGCTCATCCAACCGGCCAAATCATTTACCATTTGGACATGTACCATGTACCATTTAGCAAAGCGGGTGCAAAGGTACTGCTTTTTTTTGAATTACACAAATATTTTAGTAAAAAAGTGAACTTAGGCACACTTTTTTTGCTAAAAAAGGCTCAAATCGGCATCCGTGATCGTTCCTTTGGAGCGTTTTTTACCCCGTGAGGGGGTCTTAGAAGGACTAGACGAACTAGTTGAACTGGAAGAACTAGTTTTTCTAGATTTACCAGGCTCCAAGACCGCAAGGATGATCTGTCTTGTCTGGTCGTCCGTCCATTTGCATTTGTCCACAATCCACTCCAGATAACTCTTATCGATCCGCATCATCGATTCGATCGACTCTCCTTTGTGCCCGCCCTGGCTGAGGTAGTAATAATTGCCTCGTCTGACAAGCCATCGGTCAAAAGAGATGAATCCGAACTCCTCCCGTTGCGCCCATTCCCATCCGTGCGCCGCCACCTGGGCTTTGAACACCTCTATCGTAGCCATCACATCGTCCAGCGAGTTATGCGCACCCTCGAACGGATGGCCGTAATAACGCGTGTATGCAGCCGTCAGATTGCAGTGGTATTTCTCGCCTGTCTCCGGATCAATCTGACCCGCCATGTGAATACGTTCCAGCGCCAGCGCATCGTACCAGACACGGCCGTCGAAGACAAAATCCTTGCCGATACGTTTCAGGTTATAATGCAGTATAGGCGCGTCAAAGCCGTTGCCGTTATAGGACAGGATGTCGCACCCGTCGGTAAAAGCCATCAGTTCGTCATAGACGCTGTGGAGCGAAACGCCGTTCTCCTGCAGGAAAGTCTTGGAGATATGATGTACCGCCTCCGCTTCCGCTGGGATAGAGAACTCCCCTTCCGGCAGGATATACCAGTCCCGCTGGTCCACAACAGACCAATCCGCCGTCTCCACTTTCACTAACGAGAGCTGGATAATATGGTCTTTTTGCACGTCCAGACCGGTGGTCTCTGTATCAAAACAAACAAGGTTCATGCGTCATTCACAATTCTTAGCCCCAAGGGGCACGATTATTACAAAATTCACAATTCAAAATTCTCAATTATTCAACATAAAGAACGAGCCCTTTGAGGTATTCGCCTTCGGGATGGTAGATATTGATGGGATGGTCTTGCGGCTGATGGAGCTGATGGAGGATGCGCACTTTGCGTCCCACTTGCGCCGCCGCACTGAACACCGCCAGACGGAACGCTTCTTTGTCCACCGCCTGCGAGCAGGAGAAAGTAAACAGAATGCCGCCCGGACGAATCATCTCTATCGCCTTGGCATTGATACGCTGGTAGCCGCGCAGAGCGTTCTTGACCGCATCGCGGTGCTTGGCAAAAGCCGGAGGATCCAAAATAATCAGGTCGTACGTGCGTCCCTGCGCTTTCTGCGCCGTGAGATACTCAAAGGCATCGGCTGCCACTGCCGTATGGTTTGTGGCTTCCGGGAAATTCCTTGCTACATTGATATTGACCAAGTCTATCGCTTTCTGGCTCACATCTACCGAATCAACCGTCTTGGCTCCTCCGCGGAGGGCGTATAGCGAGAAGCCGCCGGTGTAGCAGAACATGTTGAGCACATCTTTGTCTTTGGCATACCGCTCAACCAGTGCGCGGTTCTCACGCTGGTCAATAAAGAAACCTGTTTTCTGTCCCCGCAGCCAGTCGATGCGGAACTCCAGCCCGTTCTCCACACTCCAGAACTCGTCACTCCGGCTTTTGTCTTTGAGCGAAGCGGTCTTTTGACTTTCGACTAACCATCCCGTTTTCTCTCCCTCTACCGGAGCCTTGAAGGGCAAAGTGTCGTCGCTTTTATAATAGATATTCTGTACTTGCGGCACCTCAGCAAGGATAGCTTCCGCTATCTCGTTCCGGCAGACATGCATGCCCACCGAGTGCGCCTGAATAACAGCCGTTTCTGCATAGACATCCACTATCAGCCCCGGCAGAAAATCACCTTCTCCGTGAATCAGACGGAAAGTATTATTCTCCTTCCCTTGAGGGGAAGGTTGGGATGGGGTTATTCCGATCGCCTCTCTTACCTGGTACGCTGCGCGGATACGTTCGCGCCAAAAGTCCCGCGGCAACTTCTCCACACCGAACGCCAAGATACGTACCGCAATAGAGCCGACCTGCCAGTGTCCGACACCGAGCGTCTCGTCCGCTGCCGAACGGACAGCAACCAACTCGCCCTCTTCCGGCGAAGCCGCTTTATGCGCGGCGTCCAGCACTACGCGGGCTATCGCTCCGCTGAACACCCAAGGGTGAAAACGCTTGAGCGACTCCTCTTTATGTGGTTTTAAATAGATGGTTGTCATTCTACGCCGTTTGTCAGTTCGTGGTAAGCATGGAGCGAGAGGTTGTCGCTCACGTATTTGAGGGCATGGAGGTGCTTGAAACCCAGTGCGGCTATGAACGCCAGCTCCATATCAAACACGCAGTCCTTATAATCCGAAGCGAGCACGAAATCGCAGTTAGTATAGCATACCGCACGAACGGTATCATGGTCCAGCGGCAGTTCTGCTCCCAAAGACTCATCGATCAGTTTCAGTTCCGGCTCCGGATAGGTCACATTAGGATGATTGAGGCGCACTTCCGTCACTTCCACCCACGTACCCAGGTCGAAATTCGCACTGCCGGCATAGCCGATATTGTAAATCTCCGCCTCGCGGTCGAGGTCTCGCAGGGTTTGAATGATATTGATTGCGCCCACGCCCGTATAGATAAGCTCAGCATCCTTCAGATCCAAGCCCAGTTGCTCACGCGCTTTGTCCAGCAAGACCTGCTCGCCTTCCTCTGCCATTACGATATATTTCTTCGCCGCAAGGGCACGATTAACTTCGTTTTTCGCCATAGTGATTTGAATTTGGGCACAAAGGTACACTTTTTTTCGCAAATATGCAAAAAAAATGCAAATTTATTTGTATATGTCAAAAAAAAGCAGTACCTTTGTCGTCGATTTCGGAATTTGCGTCGAAATAAGTGGCGCGGAGTAGAGCAGTGGTAGCTCGTCAGGCTCATAACCTGAAGGTCGGTGGTTCGATCCCATCCTCCGCAACTAAAAATCTCATGTACACTTGCGTATATGAGATTTTTTTTGTACCTTTGCGCTCAAAATCAAATCACTATGCGCAGAATCACTCTCTTTTTCATCATTACTTCCGTCCTCGCTGTCCATGCCGTGGAGCGTGTTTCATTAGACACGCTGCAGGCTCATTGGGAGCAGTACACCAACCGGACTGTCGAGATCACCACCCCACTTCTTGTTTGCGGTAATTTCTACGACTCTTTGGTTTTAGCGCCGGAGCGGCTCTTCTGTCCGGAAGAGCGCGCTGCGGGTCTGGCGGACGGAGACAGTACCGACTATGAAATATTGCGTGAACATAACCGTGAAGCGAGTGTCATTCTCCATTGCAGAAACCGGTATTACGACGTCCGGACCGGTGATATCATCTGCAGGCTGAAAGCACGTGTGACAGGCGAGCGGCAGTTGCTGACCGGCAAGTCTATCCGCACAAAGCATTTGCCCAAAGACCGCTTGCAACGGGCGAAGAAGGGCGAGTTGCGGATAGTGGGAGCGAACATAGAGAATTATTTCGCAGATCTGGGCGGCTATGCCCATAAACGCACAACCCCGAAACAACTGGCGGTAAAGACAAAGAAACTGTCTTCTGCATTACGTAGCATGCACGCGGATGTTATTGCCTGCTGCGAGATGCAAGTAGGCAACAAGGCTCCGGCGATGCTGGTAAACGCGATGAACAAAGGCGGAAGGAGATATGCCTTTATCGCCATGCCGATGGAAGACATGGACAGGATTGGCGGTTGTTTCATCTACGACACCGGACGCGTACGTCCGTACACCATGCCCTTGTCCGCCTATCAAGATACCACAAATCACTACTACTCGCGTATGTTCGCTGTAGGTTTCGAAGAGATAGCCACAGGAGAAAAGATTATTATCAGCGTCAATCATTTCAAATCCAAACGCCCCGGCCGCACACAATATGACACCAATCTGCGGCGAATGCAGAATGCAGACTCCTTGCTGGCCATGCTACCCAAAGCCATAGAGGCATTCGGCGACGAGGATGTGTTATTATTAGGCGACTACAACTGCTATACCCAGGAACAACCTATTCAGACGATCATCCGTGCCGGATATACAGACATGCTTCCGCAAGGCAGATCGAAGAACTATTCGTACAGTTATAAAGGAGAGGCAGGTTATCTGGACCGCTGTTTCGCTTCACCCGGCATGGCAAAGCAGATCGTCCGCGTCCAACCGTGGCATGTGAATGCCGACTGGTACTATTCGCACGGGGCATACAAGATGAAGGACAAGAGCAAACACCGGTATGCAGACCATGACCCGATAGTGGTAGATGTAAAATTAGGATACTAGAAAACTAGGAAACTAGGAAACTAGTACGACAAAGGCAGCCGACTTGGCTGCCTTTTGTGACCCCGCTGGGCAAATTTACTAATTTGCACCTGCGGTGCGAGCTTCTGCTCTGTGACCCCGCTGGGGCTCAAACCCAGAACCTTCAGAACCGGAATCTGACACTCTATTCAATTGAGCTACGGGGCCGCGCTTGTTTATTATCTACGGTTTCCTCCCATAAAGATGAGGATATAGTATATCAATGTGGCGAGGGACGAAAGGGCTGCTACCACGTATGTATATGCCGCGCTATGGAGCGCATCGCTCGCCATCGCTGTTGTCTCTCTGTCCGTAATGCCTCTCTCCTGCAACCAGTTCACTGCGCGTTGGCTGGCATTCACCTCTACCGGCAGGGTGATGAAAGAGAAGAGTGTTATCATCGCATACAAGCCAATGCCGATGAGGAGCAGGATCTGTCCCGCGCCGCTGCCTATAAGAAGCAGTCCTCCCAAGATAATCCATGTCACCCATTTGCTACTGAACGACACCACCGGCACCAGAGCCGAACGCAGTCCGAGAGGTCCGTATGCCGTAGCATGCTGTACCGCATGTCCGCATTCATGCGCAGCGACAGCCGCTGCTGCCACATTGGCTCCGTGATAGACCTCCTCAGAGAGGTTAACCGTTTTGGTTGCAGGGTTATAATGGTCGGTCAGTTGGCCTTTGATACACGTTATTTGCACATCATAGATACCGTGATCATGCAGCATTTTTTCCGCTACTTCTTTTCCCGTCACGGACAGGTCATGCTGCGCATAGCGCCGGAACTTACGTTGCAGCGAATCGGATACAATCCAACTTGCCAGCGCAATACCGATAAACAATATCCAATATATCGATGTTCCTGTCATTTCAGTTCTTCTTTACCGCCAGTCTGCGGCATATCTTACATTCTCCGTACACCACCAAGGTACAGTTTTGCGCCTTGAAATTAGTGTACTTGCGTTCCATGATCAAGCGCATGATCGCTTTGTCGGAGAAGGATGCTCTCCTGCCGCATTTGCGGCATATGATCTGCATATGCGACCGCGAGGCAGTAGTCGTCAGTTCGTATTCCGTAACCGTCTGTCCGTATCCTCTGTCATACACCTTGACTATTTCGGCGGTGACGAACAGGTCCAGCGCGTTATAAACGGATCCTACAGAGATATGCTCCGACCTGCATGCTTCCTCCAGCTGCACAGCCGTAAAAGGCTGTTTCAACAGACACGCCTGCGCCAACACCATCTCTCTTACGACAGACGCCCTCATCGCATGGCAGCGTATATAGGTATTCAAGCGCTCCAACGCAGCTTTGTATAGAGCCTCTTCCTCTTTCACGCTCAGATCGTTTTCAGGTACGCGCGGTGGCGTTTATGGAACATATGGTCGAACTGCGTAAAGTTCGCAATATTCTTGGTGTTGGTCTCCAGAATATTAGTCGTTTCCAATATTTTGATACCGTATTTGTTGATGATAGGTATCTGATCCTGGAAGAAGAGCGCGTTAATACCCTTGTCCTGATAATCCGGTCGCACGGCTATAAGCAGGAAACTGAAGGAGTTCATCTGTCTGGCTTTCAGCGCCCGAAGCAGATGGTACCATCCGAAAGGCAACAACTTACCTCCGCATTTGCGCAACGCGTCCGATATATCCGGCATACCCAGTCCTACTCCTACGATCTCTTCATTTTCATTGACCACCAGCGTAACAAAATCGAAGTTGAGGATCGGGAAATACATGTTCTTGTAGTAGTTCTTCTGCGCTACCGTCATAGGCTGGAAGTTATACAACTTCTGGTATGCCTCGTCGATCACATCCATGTATTGGATACCAAAACGGCGTACGAGTTCGCGCGAGTTCTTGACCTTCACCACATGTACTTTGGACCGCTGTTTTACGATATCAGCGATACGCGACAGCCGCTCAGGACATTCCTGCGGCGGGAAGACACGCATCTCCACCCAGTCAGCCTCTTTGACCAATCCGTACGCATCCATATGCTTGACGTAGTACGGATAATTATAGAGCGACGCCATCACAGCGGGATATTCGTATCCCTCGAGGAGCAGTCCCTCATGGTCAAAATCCGTGAAGCCGACAGGTCCGTTGAGTCCGTCCATACCGCGTTCTTTTCCCCAAGCCGCCACGGTATCCAGCAGCGTCTTGCTGACCTCCATGTCATCAATGAAGTCAAACCAGCCGAAACGGACATGTCTGAATCCCCATTTCTCGTTCGCTTTGCGGTTGATGATACCGGCGATACGTCCGACAGGTTTGTTATCGCGGAACGCCATCCATAGTTGGTATTCGCATACGTCAAGCGCGGGGTTCATATCCGGTTTGAAGCTGTTCATCTCGTCAAAGAACAAAGGGGGACAGTAATATGGGCAATCCTTATACAAATCATTGGCGAACTGGATAAACTGTTTCAGTTCACTCTTGGAATGTATTTCACGAATTTCAAGCGCCATATTGTGTCATTTAAAGTGGAGCACAGGGGACTCGAACCCCTTACCTTAACATTGCGAACGTTACGCTCTACCAGATGAGCTAGTGCCCCGCGCGTTCGGCAACAAGTGTGCAATTGTCCATACCGCTCCGCTCAATGGACGGGCAACTTGTGCCTCCGCTCTTCGGTCTGCAAAACTACGTTTTACATCCCGAGTTAATTCATTTCTAAGACTGTCTCCGCAGTCTCATGTGGAGCTAACGGGAGTCGAACCCGTGTCCAAACAAGGAATACTTATGCTTTCTACACGCTTATCTTGGCCTTTGTTTTCGTCCGGCAGCAAGACCCAAGCCACCAACCACCGGCTTATCTGCTATGAGTGCCTTCAGCAATCAGCTGTCAGCCGTCAGTCTCTATGCGCAGCCAAAGAGACCTATTCTGTGAATTTCTGCACCGCTATATCCTTTCAGCCCACAGACTCGGCTAGGAGCGATGTCCCGTTCAGGCGCCTTGCACCCGAATACGCCAATCTACTATACTTCGATTAAGCAGCGAGAGCATAAGAAGTGTTGCCAGTTATATTTTGAAGCGAGATTAACGAGCGTTGCCTCATTGCTCGGCGTGCTTACACAACCATTCTACCTGCTGTCAAAACCAGATAGCCCCTTCGCGTTCTTCGGTCTGCAAAACTACGTTTTACATCCCGGGATCACAAAAATCGCGCAAAGGTACTGCTTTTTTTTTGAATACGCAAGTAAAAACGTATTTTTTTTATTTTTTATCGCAATACGATTTCGAGAACTGCGGTTCTCTATCGCAATACGATTTCGAGAACTGCGATTCTCTATCGCAATACGATTTCGAGAACTGCGATTCTCTATCGCAATACGATTTCGA
>FLNV01000159.1_pt1 | contig 122526 bp, 195 predicted proteins | sample 1140351 | NCBI WGS metagenome assembly FLNV01 (sample SAMEA3878207, study PRJEB12797) | bioreactor metagenome | biome: Moose rumen | place: Sweden | collected 2011-10 | reverse complement strand
ACTTCTTTAGCGGTTTTCCACATTAAATCATATGCAAGTTGAGCATTTTCAACTTTTTCTAATAATTCTTTATGAATACCTGCACTAAAAAGTTTTTCAAATTCATCATTATCTTCCATATCATTATATTCTTCTACTGTATAATAAAATAATCCAGCATAAAAATTCATTTCCATATCAACAGGGTTAAAAGCATAATCATCTAATAATCCTCCATTATTATAAATTTTTATAACTTCAGAAATTAAATTAGTAACTTGTCCTGCAGTAAGATAATTTCTTTTTAATTCAACTGAAACTCCATTTCTTTCAATCTTTTCCATAATTATATTTCCTCCTTGTTTTCTAAATACAAAGCTCTTGCTATTAATATAGCCTCAGCTTTATCATCATCACTTTTATTCTTTTTTGTATCTCTTGGATAATAATTAAAATCCAAATTATATATTTCATTTACCTTATTTACGGCAGTTTGTTTTTGCACTTCTCTTTTCATCCCTTGTCTAGTTCCGTCATAAGTTCCTACAACTGAACGCCAACCTGATGGTGCATAAACTACACAAGGTAGGTGTTGTTCAAAACATACCCCTAATATTACTCCGTGTAGTATTGATAAGTCCTTACCCGTTTTTAAATTTGAATGATTGTTAACGGGTACATCCTCAACAACAACTACCTTGATGTTATTATTATTTGTAATTATTTCTTTTAATTTAGAATAGATTTCCTTCATTCTGTCCCTAACATCAACAGAGCTAGTTTCTATTAAGCCATAATCAACCAAATTGCCAGTTTCTGAATCTAAAATACTATAACCAGTTTTTTTAGTTGCGGCATCAATTCCTAAAATCTCCATCTCATTTTTTTCCTTTCAACATTTCTTTCACCATCTTGTTATATCTTGCGTCTTTTTCTATATTCTCTTTAACAAATTCCCATATCTGTTCTTTACACAAATTTAAGCACACGGGGATTATTACAAATCCTATAATCATCAACACCAAAATAATAATGATGAGTTCCAATGTTCATCTACTCCTTTGTATTATCTTTATTTATATTCTCTTCCCATAATTTATGGATATAAGAATTTTGATGATATACATTAGTATATTTATCATAAGCCTCATAAGCACGTTCCTCTTTTGAAGATACGTTTTTACCTGACTTTATATCTGATATAAAATCAACAATTGCATCTTTACATTGGTTTATTTCTAATGAGTCTATTTTCTCGTTCATCTGTCGATATGCTTCATCCATCTTTTTAGTCATATCATCTCTAACGTCATCAACATTTTTATTAACTTTTTCGATTTTATCATTAACTTTTTTTATTTCTTCTAAAATCGGATTCATTTCTTTTTTATTGACCCATTTCCAAAACTTAACAATGGCACCTATAACAATTCCTATAGAACCAATTGCACCTGCAAGTACCGCAAAGATGCTGAATATTTGTCCAATTGTAATTTGTTCCATATATTAGCCCCTTTTCTTCTCTATTTTGTAATTTATAAAAATAAAAAGAAAAGGACACGTCCTTTTATAAAGTAACAATGTCCCCTTTCTTATAATTATTTATTTCTTTTATTGTTATGTTTTTACCATCTCTATTAATTATATAATATGATGGAGTTGCTAATATTATTTCATATTTAGTAAAATCCTCTTTAATCTCAACAACTTCTGGTTCTTTTTCTACTTCAATAGCAGAAACTTTTTCCTCTGTTTCAATTATAGATTCTTCTACTACTTTTGTTTCAACAGTTTCTTTAACAGGAACTGTCTTTGTAACATTAGCCTTTTTAGTATTCTTTTTGTTAGCCATTTGTAGTTCCTCCTTTTTTAACTGAGTACAAGTCTGCCAATCATCAGTATTAACTAACCTACGTTGAGTAGGACAATACCTTTGTTTAGTACAATATTTGCCGGTTAAAGAGCAGGTTAAACTCTGCTCTAAACCAACTTTTTTATATTGACTATATTGACAATTTATTTTAGCCATAAACTAAAATTATTCAGCAGTTACAGTAACAATTACATTTGCATCTACTGATGGTTTTTCAGTAATAGTAGCTTTAACAGTTGCTGAACCAGCAGCTTCAGCTGTTACAACTCCAGAATTGTCTATAGATGCTTTTGTATCATCATCTGAACTAAATGTAATAGCAGATACTGGTGCTAAGAATGCAGCACTTCCATCGTTAGGAATAGCAAATACTTTTAAAGTCTTTGTTGCTCCTTCTACTAATGAGAAATCTCCACCTTCAATAGCTAATGCTATAACATTGTCATACCATTTTCTATCAAATAAAATTTCAGTTATTTGAGCATATACTGGTCTATTTGCAGTACATCCACCATTATTTGTTGGTGTATATGATAATGCTCTAACTGTTAATGGAGTTTGAGCTACTGAATCTGGAGTCATTGATAATGTAAATGCTCCTGTCATTGAAGCTCTTGGAACTTCAACTTGTAATGTACCAATTCTATTTGTTGTAGAATCAGAACTACATAATTGAGCCTCCATAACTAATCTAATTGTACTTGGTAACATATCTGCATAAACAGTAATTTGTTGAGCAGAAGCGTCATTAGTATAATATCTTACACAAACATCACCAGCATATGTACTATCACTCATATTAAATGAACTTCCTGTGAAAGTAACTCTTTCAATATTACCGTCTTTATCAGTAACCCAACCATATAAAGTTGTTCCAGAAATTGCTAATGGAGTTCCAGTAACAGTTCCAGCTCCGTTTTCAACTGATATAGTTTCAGTAGTCCATACATTAGCTCCAGTTGTAATAGCAGAACCTACGTTTAATGCTAAATATGGTAATGAGAATTGAGCTTCATTAATAGTAATGTTCATTTCAGCAGTGTGATAATAAATATATTGTAATTGGTTACCTTGTCCAGCACGAACATCAGTATTTGATAAAGTTGTTTCAATAGAACTGTCCATTAATGTAGTACCAACGAATAGTAAGTTATCGTCAGAATCGTAACCATATACATTAGCTGTACTTACTAAAAACTTTTTCATATTTTATCCTCCTTCATTTTTTTTATTTATTTATATCATCTATTTTATGGTGCATTTCTTCAGCATCAACTTTAACATCTTCATAATTATCTGATTTTGTTAAATCAGCCATCCAATGTTTAATATGGTCTTCGTCTTTAAACTTAACCATACCAGACATTTCAGCACCTAAATAAATTTCATAATGCAATTTATGGTCAACACGCTCTAATATTTTGCTAAATTTTCTGATTGTTAAATCATAAATATCTTGCATTTTTAAAGGTGTCGATATTAAGACGCATATCATTTGGTCTTCTAAAGAACACATTTTATATGCGTTTTGTTTCATCTTATAGACCTTTGCTTTATCCATTGCGTCTCTTACTTCTTTTTGAATAGTTTCGTCTATATGTTCTATACTATTTTGCATAAAAATAATATCGGTCATTTTATCACAATCATCAGAATTGTAAACGACCCCATTTATTTTAAAGATAGCTTTACCGTTTGAATCTGTTCCAAACCAAAAAGAGCTATCATCATCTATATGTAAAACCATCTTCAACAGCTCCTTGAACATATACAAATATGGTAACTCAGTCGTACTTGCCATATAATACAAAAATTGTAAATATGTCATTGATATAACTTCTGGGTTAGGAATACTGTTTTTATCTAATAATAAACAATTTATATAAAAATGAAAATCTAAATATTTATCCATAGTAGCAGGATAAATAAGTAAATCTTTATAAGGTATTGGTTTATCATAGAATAAATAAAAATCATATTCTTTTATGTTATTCATTAAGCCAAATTAACCCCCATTGTGATTACTTTACCTTTATATGGTTTTTCACCAGTAGTTATAATACGACTATAAGTAGTAACGCTAGCGTCGAAGTATAAGACCCCTACTCCATTAACGTCACAGCCATTTAATACTTCTAATAGTTTTTGAATTATAGTATCTAATCTAGTGGTATAATTTGATAAATGATTTATTTGAGAGTGTATAAACACTTCTATATTAACACAAACAATTCCATATGTTCTTGTAGTAGGAAATATTTGAGCTGGATAAATTCTCAAGAAACTCTTCTCTTTATTTGTAGATTCATCCATAAAATAATCAAGAAAAACATTAAAATCATCTTGAGCTCCAACCCCATCATATATCATTGCTGCCTTTTCCTTCTTGGTCAAATTTGGCTTAGACCAAGCTTCTGCATCATTATATTTTAATAATTTCCATATAATTTCTGCTTCTGGATTAGTCATCAAATGTTCTATAATCTTATAACTTAATTCTGGCATAACATTATATGTTGCATAAGCATCTTTAACGGCTTTCATATCAACCATTAATATAACCCCCTCAATGTAAATTCAAATACTTCAAATAATTCATTATTATAAGAACATTGAACTTTCACTTTATTCTTTAAATATTTCTGCTTATTTTCAATTGTAAATGTGTTGTCTTTAACAGTCATCCTATAATTTTGTCTAGGTACGTTTTCACTTACATCTACAATAGTCAACATATCATCTTGTTTTATTCCATTTTTATATAAGTTAGCAGTTATAGAAATTGTCTCTCCTTCTAAAACATAATTTATATCTGGATTAATTAGTATATTGTATATATCCTCTTCTGTTTCAGAATCTAATACAGTTATATTTATAGAACCATAAATATTTTTATTATCTTCCATAGTAGCATATAATGTAACTTCTCCTGCAGAAATTGCAGTTAAAGTTTTATCATTAACAGAGATAATATCTTCATCAGAAGAAGTCCAAATGACATTCTTATTTACCACTTCTTTTCCTCTATAAACAACAGCATTCAAAGTAGCTGTAGCACCAATATCAAAATAAGTGTTATTTTCACTTATATCAATACTATATTCATATCTTTCCGCACTAGCAAAACCATTTTCTATATCATCTTCTTGATAATTTATTTCATATTCTTCTATATAAAATTGAGTTAATGTTGGTGAATGGTCATCTCCTGTAATTGTATTAAGAGAATTTCCTAAACCACCAGCATATAGTCTAAATCCAATTCTTTGTTCAGGAACACCAAATAAAAATCTATCATTAGGTTTTATTTTGACAGTTCTACTATTACGTTGGCACCATACATATTGTTCAGCTTTACCAGTGACGATAGTCATAGTGTCATTATTATTCGTGAATCTTAACACTTGGTCTAAAATGCAAGGTTCATATATTTTATTCCCATTCTCATCAAAAAATCTCAATGTATTATTACATCTTCTTACTTCTGCACTGGTAGATAATCCAGAACCTTTATCAACATTTGTAACTAAATAATAGTTCCTACCCCATTTAAATTTCATACCATAATATGGTTCAGGAAAGTCTGGAGTAAAAATAAATACTTGATAATCATCTCCTACTTGAATACCTGTATTATAATTAACAACAGGTTCAACTCTAACCATTGGTATTGGTTTAAAGTCTCTTTGCCCATAATGAACTTCATATTGAATTTCATTATATTTAACATTAGGTGCATTATCAAATGTTTGGTTGCTTATTGCAACAAAATCATCATAATAAGCCTGTGTAGGATTAGTAATTCTAGTAGCCTGTGTGGCATTATAATACTTGAGTGCCATCTTTCATAACCTCATCTTTCATATTATTAATAAGATTAGTGCAATGGTTTACTATGTATTTAACTCTATCGTGCTCTTCTGGACTAAAACTTTTCATACCTTCTATCATATAAAGTAATTCTACATAATATTGGTTGTCTTTCCATAATTCACTAGCACCTATTAATTTAGTGCTTAAAAAAGTAAGATGTTTTTGATAATTTTCATAAGCTTCATCACGGGAATATGCGATTTCACTATTTTTATTTTTTCCTTCAAAAATAGGCAATGTTTTCCAACATTGATTTATTAATATAGTTAAAGAATCTAGTGTAGCTTTTTCATCTAAATTAAAATCATATTTCATTTTAATCTAATGCCCACTTATTTAACCAATTAGATTTGCTAAAACTATAAGTAGTTTTCTTAGTAGCAACTTCTTCAATTAATTGGTTTCTTCTATTTATTTTAGCGTTAAGGTTATTGGCTTCTGAATATCTGTGTGCTTCTTTATTATTTTGCATCATACCAGTAATTTGTCTGACATCATTAATTTCTTTATCAAGCCACGCTATAACAGTATAGTCAGCTATGATACTTTTTTCTATTTCAGTTAAAGCACAATTAAATACTCTAGCCGAATTATCTCTATCAGATAAATCCTGTCTACAATTTTCAAAATTTGCCAATCCTCTAACCATAAAACCTTCTAAAACTATATTGAAATCTTTTGGTGAAGCTACCGCTAATCTATTCAAGTGATAATCCTCAATGGACACTAAAGCGAGGTCAATTATATCATCATATGAAGTAGTTTCTGTTACTTCTTCTTCCATATATACCCCTCCTAGTTCTTGTCACTTTTCATATAATCCATTAAATCTTTTGCATTTTTTACTTCACTCATTATATCTATATTCATATCTTCATTCATAACTTGAACAATATTCATATCGACACTAGATGAGCTTTTTGTTAATTTATCAAATATAATTCCTTTTAAATTTTCTTTTTGATTCTTAGTCATACCACTAAAAACTTTTGTAAATGCTTTTCTATCTTTATTTAATAAATCAAGCATTCCATCATAACTTAATAGTTTCTTATAAATGTTTTCTAATCTTTGACTTTTAATTACTTCATCGTCATTAATGAATACATTTCCTCCCTCAATAAAAGCTTTATTATTTTTAATGATTTTTTTAACGTCATTATAAGGGATAGATTGTTGTTCTCCTATTTCTTCAAATGTGTAAACAACACCTTGCCCATACCCTTCGGTTGATAAATTTAATTGACCAACTGTTAACGACGTCAAAACTACATCTTTATTATTATCTCCGATATATTGAGTGATGTTATTTACTGTTGGTTCGCTAGCTGTTTTAGCAGCAGCCATACCTTTAATTAATTCTTCTAATTCAGAAATACGATTTTCTAAATTTATTGTGTATTCATCTTTTTTTACTTCTTCTTTTTTTACTGTACTATTCTTTTTTGTAGTAGTAGCCATAATATTATCTCTCCTTTTTTACTAAAAATAAGAGGGGATGAAATTAATTTTCATTACCCCTCAATGTATATCTATTTAATATAAATCAAATTAAGATAAAGCGATTTCACCAGCTAAAGCTGAAGTAAATGCACCAACACCATAAGATTTATATAATGTAGCAACTTGTTGTAAGTTTGCATTAGAGAAGTTAGTTTCGTTATTTGCTAATGTAGAACCTTCAACGAATACTTTAACTAATTTGTCAGTACCTGGGCATAAAACATAGATTTTAGTGTCATCTAATTTAACTGCAAATTCAGTTTTATAATCAGCAACTTGTTCTAATTCTATGCAAGAAATTCCGAAGAAATCTCTTAAGTAACCAACTTTAACATATTCATCTCCTAATAAGATTCTAGTATTTGTAGATGCAGGTAAGATTTTTGATAATGCTAATTTAGTTCCTAAGAAGATAGCTTGTCTTCCACCATTCCAAGCACTAACTTTTTGAGCTAATGCGATAGCAGAATCTTGACTCCATCCAGTTAATTTTAATGCAGCTGAACCACTAGTTGGTAAATTATCCATCATAGTAGCAAAAGCATCATAAATGTCATATCTCATTTGAGTTTCGATAGACATAACAGCTTTTCTTACGAATTCAGCTAATGTATAAGCTCCTCTTAAAACATCATATAAAGAAATACCTACAGAAATTGCGTGTACTTCAGGAACTACAGTCTTTTCTCCTTTGAATTGTCTAGTTATATCAAAATCTCTTCTTGCTCTTCCACCTTTAGCAACAACAAATAAATCTCTTGGTTCAATATCAACTTTTAAAGTGTCTCCCCAAGAACCGTTTTTAACTTCTGCAATAACTCCTAAATCTTTAATTAAAGCGTCAGGTATAATTAAATCAGTAATCATACCAATAATAGCAAATGCAGATTCTTTAACATCAGAGAAGTTGCAGAATTGAGCTAAATCATTATAATCGCTAACTTTTCTTCCTGACATTCTTTCGATTTCATCTGTATAGAATTCTAACATTTTGCTGTTCATTTCTTCAAATGTAGTACCAGCTGCACTACTTTTTTTACCATTTATATATGATTCATAATATTCAACAAATTTTGAATAAGCGTTCTTTCTATCTTCATCATTTGCTGTGAATGCTAAAACACTATTTGGTAATCTCATTTTATATTCCTCCTTCTAATATTTTATTAATTATTTCTTTTTATTCTTTTGTTTTTTTGTTATTTATTAGATAGCAACGCATTCTAATAATACTGCTTCAACTCTTTGTGAACCAATGTTAGTTGCTCCACCAATTGAAATATAATCATCAGCATTTAATACTTTATAAGATAATCCTGAAACAGCAGCACTAGCGTATTGTAATTTGTTTTCTCCAGTAGCAACAACTGCATAATCATCAGCAGTTCCTTCAATACCAGCAGCAGAGATTAAAATTTTGTCTCCAACTTGTGGTCTATAAGCACTGAAAACCTTTCCTGCTACGTTAGTGAATGTTCTTGGGTCATTGATACCAATTTTATATTCATTTCCCATAGCATCTGTAATAATTGTATCTTCTGGACTAAATGCCATATAGATATTGTGTAAATTTTCACCAATAGCAGCTACGTCATAAACTTGTTCTTCGCTATAATCTCCAGCAGCGAAAACCATACCATTGTCAATGTCAGTTTCAGCAATAAAACTTGCGTTGTATGAATCAACATTTTTAGCAGCAACTAAACTTGGTATTAATACTATTTTTTCGTTCATTTGAATTTCCTCCTTCTAAATTTTTAATTATTTCCACGTATATTTAGATGTACTTTCTTGTTTATCTAAAACATCGTTAACAGCCATTCTTGTAAAATTTTTATCTTCAACTTTTTTACTAGCCTTAACTTTATCAAAAGCTCTAGCTTTTACTTCATTGTCAAAGATATTTAATTCATCTAATGAATATTTCTTAGATTCTTCTCTTAACTCTGAAATTTCATCTGCACTAAATAAATCAACTACACCAGAAATTATACTTTCTATTTTTACTGATTTTTCTTTAGCTTCATATTTTTCAACTTTGTCTCTTAGAACCTCACATTCTTGTTTTAAAGAATCTCTTTCTGCTTTAACAGTTTCAGGGTCTTCTTCTTTTTCAGGTTCATCAGTTTCACAATTTTCAGTAGGAAGATTTTCTTCATTTTTACATTCTTTTTCAACTTCTTCTACATCTGATTCGTTTTTACATTCTTTTTCAACGTCTTCAACTTCCTCAGATTTAGCTTCGTTTTCTACTTTTTCTTCTACATCTTCCTTAGATTCATCTTTATCATCTGAATCGTCTGAATCATCTGAATCATTGTCATCGTCATCATCATCTTCTGATTTGTCATCTTCAGATTCAAAGTCTTTTTCTTTATCATCTTCAGAATACATAGTTTTATCGTCTTCTTTAGATGATTCTTCTGTAGTTTCTTCAGTTTTAGTTTCTTCTTCAACTTTTTCTTCTTCTTTAGTTTCAGCTTTAACTTCAACTTCTTCAACTATTTCTTTAGTTTCATCCATTGTACCTGTCTCCTCCTTTCCTGAAAATTCCACCATAGCAGTATCATCACGGTGTTCATTATAAACTTTTAGTGCATTTTCACAGTCAAATTTGATTATAGATGCACTACTGCCTTCACAGGCAGGTACGTGGCTCAATCCTAAAATGGTAACTCCATTAAATACAAATTCATCTATAGTTAATAGGTTATCATTTTCATCAACTTGTCCCCTTAAGACAGTTATTTCCATTGAAACATCTCTTTGATTACCTTTTTCTTTAAAAATATCATAAGCCCATTTAGCATAAACTTTTGACATTATAGCTTGAGCAACCAAATAAGTCCTTCCTTTTCTTTTTTCAAATTTCATTTTTGAACTTTCTGGGAAGAACCCTACTATCATTTCATCTGGTTCGTGTCCTTCAAAATCATTTCCATCAAAACCTGCAACTAAAAATTTATTTTTTAATGTATCTTTAGCTTTTACTAAGGCTTCTCTTGAAATAGGGACATTGTGTCTATTATTACCATCGTGGCAAACATATATTTCTACAGTTGCCAATTGTTCATCTGAATATTCTTCAGGTAATATTTCAAAATTTTCAATATCTAATAAAAATTTATCCATCTATCAACCCCACCTTTCTCAATAATTTAAGTTTGGCAGGTAAATGAAGTAAAACTTTTTCTAATCTTTCTGTTTTGGCAAATTTCATTTTTTTGCCTTCTCTTCCTAATAGTGGAAATCCTTCTTCTATTAGGAAGTTACCTATTTGTTCTCCACAAACATATATGTTTGAGAAGTTAATATTTTTTGAATTTACTATAAACATATAAGCCCTCCTTTATAGGTTTCCACCTTTTTCTATATTAGACCCTTTATCTCTGGTTTCACTGCCACTATTAGTTAAATCCCCATCTTTAACTTGAGGTCTTCCAGCACCATTATTTGGTGTTGAACCAGCAGTAACATTTCCTTGAGTATAAATATTAATCATAGGTCTTAATTTATCAATAAAGTCACTAGCGTTCATCTCTTCCAATTCTCTTTCTAATTCTATTTTATTCATTCCTAATGATGAAGCGATTTTATTTGGAAGAACAACTCCTTTATCAGCATATTTAAATGCCTCATCTTGTCTAGCTTCTCTATCAAATTTATCATTTGTTCCAACGAATCTAAATGCCCATTTGAATTTTTTAGTGTGTTTATTTGCATAATATTCTAAAAAGTTTTCAAATTGAGGATATATAGATTTAATTAACATTCTATCTATATCAATAGAAAATTGAGTTTCTATTGCATTTTGATTTTCACTTGTTGAAAATATTACTTTACCACCACTTAATAAAGAACTTGTTAAAGTCATAAATGTTTCATAAGTATCACTATCAGTGTTTTTAAATTCAACACCTTTAATATCTTCAGTTGGTAAAGCCAATACTTTAATTGCAGCCTCCAATCCTTGAGTTGCAAGTCCAATAAATTTACCCAAAGTATCTGCATCTATAGCTAATTGATTTGCTACACTAGCAGCCTTCTTTTCATTTAAATATGGTATTGAAGAAACTAATAATTTTCTTGCAGCAGCCATACTTTGATTAACTTGTAGGTTTCTTAATATTGGAAGGACAGCCATTTCTGGTAGCATCCCAGAAAAAAATGGAACTTGTAAATTATGATTAGGATTAAATTTAAAAACCCAACATCCATCTGCAGGGTCTGTTTGAGTCCATAATCCAAAAGTACCAGTTCTCTTATTTATCTTATTACTTGGAATATATGGTTTTTCTTTTTTACCATCAAACATTTCTTTATATTTTTTTATTACCCAATCAGGATAACAATTAATATCTACTTCCCCCTGAAGGAACCAATTCATATCTATATCATATAAAAGACCATATTCCCATTTACCAGTAATCATAGAATATTTAGCAGGGAATTCTTGTATAACAGACTTATCCCCTAATTCTCTAAACATTGCATAATAAGTTTCATTCATAACTATATTCCAAGCAATATTTTTGAATTGCTCTCTATAGTTAAAAGAATTAATAAATTTTTTAATTTCTTCATAATCATTTTTATATTTATTTGTTTTGTAGTCTTCTGGTTTTGCATTAATACAAGATATTTCTAAATCAAACGCAGGTAGGTTTGCTAGATATTCTTGATTTCGTTTATACATTAAACTACTGAAATAATAAGATTGACCATAATTAACTAAATTACCTTCATTATCAATTGGATTAGATAATGCTTCATCTATTTTTTTTCCATCTGGAGCACTATTTGTAGCAATATTAATTCTTTTCATTATTTCATTTTGTGTATATGGAGTAAATGCTCCTGCATCAGCCATACCTTTAGAAAATGCTGTTACATCAAAAACGCCATTTGCAATTTGATTATCTCTAATATTTAAAGCTTTATCATATGCTTGTAGAACTTCTATTACTTGTTTTTCTGTTAAATTAGTCTCCGTATTAGATTTAACCTTTTTATTACTCAATCTTATTCACCTACCTTCCTTTAATATATATATTTTTTTAAATATGCAAGAGGGTCTACCTCTTTTTTATACATATCTGCTTTTCCTTGTTTTTCATATTCCCAAACAACAGATAAACCATACATCAAACTTGTTGCACGGTCTCTTTTTTTACTTTTAACTATTCTGGTATAAATTACTTTACCACCTTCAGAATATGATTGTTTTATATTGCTTAATTCTTGAACTAAGCTATCGTGCTCAACGTGAATTAACTGTTCTTCTGGTTTATATTTACCACTTTTATATGCTTCATCTGTTTCACTACTATCTACCAATAATTGTAAACTTCTATCTTCAAACCCACTTTTCATATATGGATAAAAAGTGCTGTTAAATTCTTGTGTTGCAGTTATTCCTCTTATTAGAGGCTCAGCATCCGGTAATAATATTTGTGCTTCTTCATCGTCATCACAAATTAATGGAGGAAACTCTTCTACTTCTCCTCTATTATTTCTTGCAGTCCAAGGTTCTTCTAATAATGATAATAAACCCTGTCCAGCAGATTGAGCATCTATTACTAATTTATCCGTATTAGGGAATCTAATATGAATAAGTTCTCTTAAGAAATCTCTTTGTTCTTTTAAAGTAGCACCGTTCATTGTTTTTGTAAAAACAACTTGCTTTGTAAAAGTACCATTTTTTTTAGGTATTAATTTTATAACGTGAGTACAGGCGTTATCCGAACCTGATTTACCAGATACAGCAACGTCGTGCGTTACAATATATCTATATTGACATTTTTTAGGTTGTTCTAATTCACATCTGTCTAATGACCTACATTTTGAAGTTATATCATATGGATAATAACTATCATTTGCACTTCCAACAAATCGACCTTCATATTCATAAGCCCATTTATCTAAAGTCATCTCTGGGTCATTTTTTTCTAGCATCATATTTTCTTCTGTAAATAATCCAGCATCTATACCTACTCTATAATCAAGACTTGCAACAAAATAATTTTTATCACCCGAAGTCATTTGACTATAGAAATTTAAGAATCTTTGATATAAATCACAAGTTTTTAACCAAGCAGATGAAATATAAACCATTCGCCCTTCTTCATAAGGAGCATCTGGAAATTTCTTTTTTAAATCTATTGCATTAGTTCTTGGAGTTTTAGTCATTGGTATTAAAACTTCTTTTAATGCTTCTGTTTTAACCAGACGAGCTTCATCAACTAATATAAGTTGAAATCTCCAACCTCTCGAACTATCTCCTTTTTGATTGTTACCCAAAGTAAAAGCTCTTATTGAGCTTCCATTTTTAAAAGTAACAATACAATCATCTAAACTTGTTTTTATACTTTTAATTTCTCTTTTAATATTTTCGTTTTTACATAATTCCCCTTCTATTTTCTGTTTAACAACCATTCTTGCTTGGTTACCATTTCCAGAAACAATTCCTATTGCCATACCTGGATATAAAATAGCCATACAACAAATAAATATTGCAGCAATATATGATTTTGTTAAACCTCTACACATTATAAACATTATGTTTGGAAACTTTCCCATTGCTCTTAATAAAAGTCTTTGAAATGGGAACAAATTAGTCATTCCTAATATGTCTACAGCAAATTCATCAACATAATATCTATAGTATGATAAGAATTTAGTCCATTCTTCATAATCAATTTTTTCTTCATTAATAGGGTCATAACTCAATGGAGAATCAGTGTTATCATATCCCCAAGATTTTTGAGCTTCAACACCCTTTCTAACTTTTTTTATATTTACTGCCATTATAAACTCTTTTCAATATTTGAAAATTGTTCTATAATCTTATCAAACATATCTTTATCTTCTGGTATGTGTTGAGGAACGAAATTATGTTTTTCAACAGCATCGAATACTCTACCAAAGCAACCAAGAGAAACATCATTTGCTCCCCTTTGACTTTCGGCAAATTGTGCTGATTTAGATAATCTATCAAAATTAGATACAGCAGTATTATAAGCACTTACCGCATCTTTATCATCAGGATTATCCCTCATAACATTATAAGTATCATTCATTATTAATGATGCTTGTGCTATTCTTCTAGCATAATCCTTATGATTTGTTGTTATAATTTTAAAATCATTATTTAAATCTTGATAATATTTATTAAGATAATTTAGTTCTCTTTTTGAATAATATCCTTGCCAAGTATCATCCCAATTTTTAACTTCATTTCCGTTTTCATCTTTTTCTAATACTAGCTCACTATCATAAATACTATCTTTAAATCTTGCATTTTCATATCTTGATTTATATGTGTTATTTATTAAATTTAAATATTTATCTATATAATTACCATCTATATCTGCCAGAGCCTCTTTCCAGACATCCTGTATAAATGGTGTGTCTAAAGTTTGCAAAACATCATAAACAGTTTGCATATTATCAACATCTATTATCTCATTAACACATTCTTTGCAATAAGGGTGATAACCTATTGATATATTTCTTGATTTATAAAAATCACTATTATTTTGGTATCTTCCCATAGCATTACAAGATTGATTCTGACAAATTCTTTTAGGCTCTTTTGGCTGACTCGTAGTAATTTTCTTACTTTTTGTAGCCACCTAATCTCACCTTTCTTTCAAAAATAAAAGAACTCTTAATCGAGTTCCACTGTATAATTACATTCTATTCCATCTTCATTGCAGACTAATACTGTTTGAGATGGTTTTCCACTTAATCTTAATTCAATAGTATGGTCATCTCCAGCACCAGGAAAACTTCCAGACTGAACTAATTTAATACCATTGATTTCAGTTGTAGCAGGAAAATGTCTATGTCCAAATAAAATACAATAAGGGAAATAACCCGCCATCATACTTAATTTAGCAACCCCTGCCATATCAAATTTATCATAATCCCCGTGAACAATAAAGTAATGTTTGTTTCTAACAACAAAACAATTAAATGTATTATCATAAGGTTCAATAAATTCTATATTTTCAAAATTCTCTAATTTGCTTTTTGCATACCATTCAATTAGAGTATCTAATCTTTCATCTTTAAGAGCATCTTCTTTTTTATCTATTCTTGAATGATTACCAACAACGCTTGCTACTGTAACATTATTAAATATCTTACTAAGCTCTGCTAAAAAAGCAGTTATCATTTCACTAGCAGATATTACTTGCTCAATTACATTTTCTCTATTTGTTATTGCAATAGTTTTATGAATAGAATTACTAATCATATCTCCTTGCAATGTTACAAAGCAATTTTCAGAATTATGTCTATCTTTTATTTCTATTATTTTATTTAAATATTGGTTCATTCTATCTTTTGCAACTTCTAAATTATATCTTCCCCAAGCTGAAGCAAAAGTTTGACCTATATGTAAATCACTTAACATAATAACTAAATCATTATCTGATTTTGTTTTTATTAATTCTCTTTCAGCTGGTTTAAGAGGTTCATAGTCTACCTTGCCTTGATTTGCAATTATTTTTTCAAAATAATCAAGTTTATCTTCGACTCTGGCTTCTATTCTAATTCCTCTATTAGATTCTGTTCTTTCATCTCTTAATTTTATTTTTTCTTTTTTTATTTCTCTCAATATTTCTTCTTGTTCTTTTTTAAAATCTTCGTCTCCTTGTTGAGAAAAAATTTCATCATAGAACTTTTTAGCTGCTTGATATTTTTTTCTATATGCCGACTCATCATAATATTCATCATCTTCTCTAAGTTGTTTATTTAAAGTAGGAGTTATATCTTTCCAACTTCCTATTTTGCCAGCATCAACCATTTTACCAATACGCCATAAATATTGTATCTCTGTCTCTCCTTCTTTTCTTTCTAATTCCATAATCAAACTCCTTTTATTAAATAAAACTTGTTTTTCTTTCTCATTATATATAATATTTTTACGAACATCTGTTTTACCCTTTATTTTCAATGTTTTAAGAGGATTGGGTTTTCAAACTTTTTTTTGTTTTCTTTTGTTTTTCTTATATTTTCGTCGTGTGCACAATTAGTGCAATATTTTTTTGGAGAACGTGTTTTTCTAATAACCGTTCCACAAATAGCACATCTTTTATAATGTTCTTTATCATTATAAAATTGCAATTCACCTAATATATTGTCATAATTTTTTATTGTAAAAGCAATTTCTCCTTCATCAACAGAAAAAGGTAAATAAAAGTAATTATTTGATTTAAAATTGTCTTCCACATATAAACCATTAATTATTAATTTATTACATAGTCTATATCTTTCAGCAACTCTTAACTTCATAATACCCGCATATTTCCAAATATCCATATCATTGGTAATAACCATTTTAACATTATTATGTTTACTAAAGAAATATAGATATGATTGATTTACAGCCCACTTATAATAAACTAACAACATAAATAATAAGTTCTTTAGATTTTCATCTTCCAAATTATTAATTATTTCAACTTCTGATTTATAAATATTAACCTCAATATCAGTTACAAGTGGGCAACTAAGAGCTCTATCTACTATTTTGCTATAAATCAAATCAACATCTTTTTTATCTAAATATTCACATCCAATAAGAGGAAATTTTTCTAGTTCTTTTTTTATTTCATCAAAATTCTTTCCTTCATTGGCTAAATATCTAATAAGAATATATCTTTCTATATCTTTTTGTCTATATGTTTGAAACTTTTTTTCTTTTAAAAGATTTCTTGCATATTTTTTTTCGTCAAATACTAACATTATCCACCTCCTGTAATTGATATTTATGTCCTAAATATTCAACACCATAATCATCTTCTATCAAAACAGTAGGATTACAAACAGGTATAATATCTATTATGTCGTCTCCCATTATATCCCAAACTATATCGTGATTAATATTTTTTCTTTGACACATCATCATTAAATGATTAAAAAGTTCTCTGGTATTACTAAATAGATTTTTAATTTTTTCCCTATATTTATCTTTATGCCCGTATAAAACTTGATTCATAATTTCGGCAACGTCATCATCAGCAATTCCTTCATTTTCTATCATAGCAGAAAATCCTCTGAATTGTTTTTCTGATTTATATGTTTTGCATATATCCATCAGAGTAACTAATTTTTCTTCGTCTATATTAGAATAATCTGCAAATTCGTTTAATAAACTAATCTTGCTTGGATGAAATTTAATATCAGAATCAGAACTTTCTACTTCTTTACATAAATTATTCATAACACAATCTGTTTCTAACACAGGAGAATATTTTCTATATTTTCTAATTAGTTTATTTTCCCCCTCAGACCTATTTTCTTTTCTTAATAAATCTTTAATAGACATTCCAAAATGTTTGTAACTAATACTATTAAAGTTTTTTTCATACGCTTTATATTCTTTCATTAAAGTATAATATAAATAAATAAAGAAATAAGGTTTTTTCTTAACAACCATTGAATTATATTTATATTTCTCTGCTTTAGTTATATCATCATCATCTTTGTCTATTTTAACCCAATATCTCCATTCTTTAGGAAATTGAGGTGGGGTAGTTCCTTTAATTTTATCTATTTCTGCTCCTTGTATTTCTCTAAGTAATTTTATTCTTTTTTGCATTTCTTGAAGTTGCTCTTGTTGACCTTCTCCTTTGAACAATGGAAGCATAGCTATCATACTCGTTGAATAATTAGTTATTTGTCCAACCTTAGTATCTAATCCTTTAACATCACATCTAATAAAATTAGGTAATGTTACTCTTTGAGTAGGAACCATTTCTTTTTCATAAGTAATAGGAATTTCATTTCTCATAGCACCCTTCAAAAAATATTCATTATTAGTTGAACAAACTATATCTCCATCAAAATCTGAATCTGCGTGCTTAACAGTAGCAATATCATATATGCTATAAATGACACCACTATAAATATATTTATACCACTTTTCCATTTCTTTTGTTTTTGCTAATCTTTCAACATTTATTTCTGAATAATGGGTTAATGGACTTCTCATCAAGCAAACTTCTCCAGAAACATTTCTTTCATTCCAAAAATTTGAATAAACTTCATTTGCCTGCAATTCTCCATCTGGAGATAAACCTAAGGCATTTCTTACTTGAGCAATAGGGTCACTTATCATAAATTGATAATTTCCTTTAACCCATATTCTTCCTAATTTAGCCTGACGAATAGATTCTTTAATAGAATTATATATCTTTCTCTGAACATATCCATCTTCTAACATTTTTGAATTTTTAACAATAGCTTTTGTAAAAGCACTTCCACAAGAATTAATTATTTCAGATAAACTATCTTCTGGATTTTTAATTCCAATATTATAAGCTAAAGAATATAATTTATCTCCACTACAAATATTTTTAAACCAATCTGTTGTATAAGATACTAATCCTTTTATATCTTCCCTGTCTAAATCAAGAACTTGTATATATTGATAATTAGTCAATACATATTCATCATCAAATTCTTTATTATATCTTGCTACTCCCCATTTTAAATTATAAGAATGATGATAACTTAGATAACCTTCCCAAGCAGAATAATATTTTGCCATTTTAAATTGTGATTCTGATAATAATACATCAATATCATCAATATTATATTCTGTTCCATATCTATCCTTAATTTTAGTTATACCATTTTCTCTTGCATATTCTTTAAAATCAAATGTAACTAGATTCCCTTTTACAAACGCTGTTCTTACAACAAAGGAACAAGGAACGTAGTTTAGGTGCATATCTTCCGCCCAATTTTGAGCCATTTCCGGACTTATAATTCCCTGACCATCACAGCTATTAAGTTTTAAATCTTTATATATCTCTTTAACCTGATTTTTTCCTTCATCATCTTTATAGATAAAATTAAGCTTTTGATTTGGTATCACAGTATCAAAATCTTTTATAACACAAACCTTTGGTTCTCTAACCCAAAGAACAGAAGAAAAAGATAAAGCAAAATAAGCACTTAATTTTGCAAGATTTATATTCTTTATTTTTTTATCCAATCCACACATCAAATGTTCTTGCATATAATCATACAATTCTTCATTAATAAAACTTACAGTATTTCTTCTCATTTGACCAGAGCCAACCATAAACCTTACATAATGTTTACCATTTAAATCAAATCCATCTCTTGCAATTTGTTTATATTCTTTTTTTGTGACAACTTTTATATTAACTATATCATCTATAAAAAGCATTTTATCTAATTGATGTTGTAAATCTTTTAACTTATCTATATTTTCTTGACAAGTAGGCTGCTTTTTAATATTTTTCATTTCTTTTCTTATATCTTGAACTTTGTTATATAAAGATATATGGTCTCCTGTTTCCCCATAATATTCTCTTATTTTAGCAAAGACTAAATTATCCCCTATAGATACCACACAACCATCTCTTGAGGCATCTTTGAAACTATATGTTTTTAAATTGTTAATTTTATTTGATGGTATCTTATAAACATAATATAAATTCTGAAGAACCTTCAAGAATAATCTCCTCCTTACCTTATTTTCTCTAATGTTTTACAATTATACTTTTTATAAAAATCTAAAATTGAATCTATTTCTTCCCAAGTATTCACCACCATAAATTCTTCACTAGAAGTCGGTTCTTGCCAAGGGAAGTTATGAAAACTTTTATATAATATTTTTAAAGCAGCATTAGTTTTTAAACAATCAAAATTATCGTCTATTTGAATAGCATTATCCATATTTATACGGCTCTTCTTTTTTGATTTTCCATCAAACCCAATAAATTTAAAGTCGTAAGGTAAGTTGTTTTTCAACCAATCTTGTTTTCTTCTTAAGTTTTCTTCAGTACCAATACTTAGTATAACAATATTATAAGACTGACTATATTTATTTAAAACATCTAAAACCCCGGTCTTAAATTCTAATCCATTATAAAACTCTTCACTCTCAAACATTTGAAGTTTTTCTTTTTCGCTAATCGGATAAATAGAATTATAATTATAATCAAACAAATCATCCTCGGTTTTAGATGTACCATATTTTTTATTCAACATATCTATTATTCTCTTATTACTTTCAACTATAGTGTTGTCAAAGTCTAAGTAAATTGTCATCACCGTGTTTCCTCCTTCCTCTATCTTAATTAACTACATTATATCAAAAAAACCTCATTTTGTCAATAATTTATTTGACAAAAATAAATAAATATGGTAGAATAACAATGGGTGATGATATGACCAAAAAATATGAATTAGAAACATATAATATATTAAGCGTCACAACATACAGACTTTTAGAAAAAGATACTGGAGAATATTGGTACCCTTTAAGTTCTTTTTTTAGTAAAGTTCTTTTTAGAAGAACCACACCAGGATTTTATAGAGATAAAGAAGAATTTAGAGTCCATATGAGAGTTATAGAATATACCAACCCGAATAGTTCAGCTAAAGATAAAACTACTAAAACTTGGTTTATGAATACTGAGGGTATGTGTCTTATACTTAAAAATTTAACTCTAGCAAAAGATACCCCAAAGAAAATGATGATGAAACAAAAATATTTAGCGGCAGCTCAAAATTATTTCGGGGTCACATCTAATAACAGTCAAGAATTTATAGGTTATCAACCAGATTTATCTAATTATGATGTATGGAGTATAATGTGCCTTACAAGAGATTATGAAATAAGAAAAGATACATTATGGAAGAGATGTAATACTTGTGGATTTTATTATCCATACAACAAAGACTATTTTAATATGGTTGGTAAAAATTATTTAGCTAACAGTTGTAGACAATGTACCGGAAGAGACTTTGTTTGTAAAAATAAAAATCTTCAATATATATATACTCATAATGGATTAGATTTAATATATCAATATTATCTCGGAGATAAAAATAAAATTTTAGAAGAGTTTAATAAATGGTTATCGGGAGGAGGAATATAATGAAAATAAAAGTTGTTGATGCTGGATGTGGTGTAGGTAAAACAACCGCAATGATAAATTTTATAAACAGTTCAAAAAATGATAATGAAAAATTTTTATATATAACTCCATTCCTAACCGAAGTAGATAGAATAAAAGAATCTTGCACAAACAGGAATTTTATAGAACCAGAAGAAGCACCTACTAAATCAGAAGATTTAACTAGGCTTATAGAAAAGGGTTATAATGTTGTTTCTACCCACGCTTTATTTCAAAAATTAACAGATAGAGTATTAGATTTAACTCAATTTTATGATTATATATTAATTGTTGATGAAGCAGCAGACGTTATTGAAGAAATAGATATAACTAAAAATGACTTACAAACAATTGTTAAAGAATATATAACCGTTAAAGAAGATATGACGGTTATATGGAACGAAGAAAAAAAAGATTATGAAGGTAGATTTTTAGATTATAAACATATGATAGAAATGGGAGGAGTTAAAGCACATTGCTCCGACTCTGGAGAAGTGGTATCTTTAGTTTGGACTTTCCCTATAGAAATATTTGATTCTTTTAAAGAGGTTTATATCTTAACTTATATGTTTAATGGACAAAAAGCTTATTATGAATATAATCAAGTAGATATAGAAAGACTTTATGTTGATAATTATCAACTAACAACAAAAGAAGTTAAATATAATTATGATGAACAAAAAAAATTAATAACAATAGTAGAAGATAGTAAACTAAATGCCATAGGAGATAACAGAGGTTCTTTATCAATGTCCTGGTTTCATAGAAATAAAAAATCTATGTTAATGAAAAAATTACAAAATAATATAAGCAATTTTTTTAAACATACTGCCGAAGGAACACCAATAGAAGAAAAACTTTGGACTACTTTTAAAGAATATTATGATATTATAAAAGGCAAAGGATATACAAAAGCTTTTGTTCCAATAAATATTAGAGCGACAAATGATTATAAAGACACTACTGCTGTTGCTTATATAGCTAATAGATATATGAAGCCAACATTAAAACACTTTTTTGAAACAGAGGGGATAGAAGTAGATGAAGATACTTATGCTTTATCTGAGCTAATACAATTTATATATAGAAGTGCAATAAGAGATGGCAAACCTATAACAGTTTATATACCATCAAAAAGAATGCGTGAACTCCTTAAAGATTGGATAAATAAAAAAGACGAGTAATTAAACTCGTTTTTATTTTTGCAAAATATAATATCTAAACCACCAATATATCTTTTTAAATCCTTTAAGAACATATTTTATTTCAAACTCTGGTTCAAAACTTCCATAAGCCCAATGTCCTAAATATTCACCACATTTAGAACAATATATATCATACTCTGCTAAATGATAACCGTGACATTCCTCATATAAACAATTCTTTTCACAATGATATTTTTTTTGATGCCTACATTTCTTCTTCATCTAAAATTTCTTCCTTTTTTAATATCTCTTCTTTTAATGCTTTTATATTTTCATCAGAATAATCAAATTCTTCTGGAATAGAATCAGATATTTTATAAAATCCATATGGAGTCATAGACTTCATTATATCAAGAAATGGCACCTGTGCCTTTTTTGGTAAATAATGTTTATTTGTATAGAACCAATTCATTAATCTTGCATATTTAGAATTTTTAAAATCATCAAAAGCTTCTTCTTTTTCATCTTTATTTTTAATAGCTTCTTTCGCTTCTTCAATAATTCCTAATTTATCATTAGCTTTAGCAATTAAGTAACTTTGAATCTCTGTTCCTTTTACAACTGGAACATCTATATCCATTTGTTCAAGCTGCTTCATAACAGATTCTGTTGCAACAAGAGTATTTTCTTCAAGTTCATTCTCTTCGTAGAATTGTTCCCTATACTCTTCCAAGAAAGATTCACTAGCCTCATCTATTACTTCTTCTATATCTCTAACATCAACACAACTTTTTGTAATAGCATCAAATATTTCTTTATTACATTCTTCCGCCGTAACAATTGACTGAGCGGTTAATGCTCTTAATTCATAATAATTAATTGCTTTTCTATCCCTATCTAATTCTACAACATCTGAATTAAAATTATAACCATATTGAAAATTATCATCTGTTTGAATATATAATCCTTCCACATACATTTTACCTTTGAATTGCTTATCTAGTAATATTTGTCCATTATCGCAATTAACAACATTACCAAAACTTTCATCTATACAAGGGAAGTAATTTAATAAAGAATTATATAATTGTTGGTCAACCGGACTAATAACAAAAGTTAGACCTTCTCCTCTTCCATCATCACTTTCTTCTATATTTAGAACTTGAGTTCCAAATTGTTCGCTGACTTTAAATGAAGGACTCCATAATTTATCATTATTATCAACATAAACATTCATACCTTTTCTCAAAAGAACAACTAATGCTAACTTAAATCCTTCTCCATATTTACCTATCATACCATCTTGGTCTGATTTACTTGAACACCCTAATATTAAGTCTTTTGCAGATAATGAAATTCCTTCGTTATTAATATATAAAGTATCCCCACTATAATAAATACTTTTCTTATATCCATTTTTATCTGCATCAATAGCATTTTGAAGTATTTCTCTTATAGCCTCATTTATTCCCCAATTACTTACATAATTAGGACTTATTGTTATCTCATAATTTTTAATCATTTTTTATTCTCCCTCTTTACATTTATTATTAAAATTATAAATATTATTAACCACATTAAAGCTGTATTAAAAATAAAAGCTTTATCTATTAATTCTTCAGGTAAATAATATAATAACAATCCCATATGTATTGGAAATGTTATTCCAGTAAGCAATAAAGTTAATGCGATTGATAATAAAAATATCATTAACATAAAATCACCTCTTATTCTTCTCTTTCATAATCCATTAAAAAATCTTTTTTATATGTTTCTTCTCCAATTATGTTCATTTCGTTTAGATAACTTTCTACAAAACTTGAATAATCAAATACCATACAAACAGGAATTTCATCATTTAACCACCATACAAGAGTTAAATAATCCTCATATTCAGTTTTTAAGATACTTAATTTAAGCAGAGTTCCTTCTCCATCTAATGTAATAGCCCTGCTTTCTACTCCGTATTTATAATTATATAGATACTCCGGATGTTCGTCATTCTCATTTATTCCCAATAAATAATTTAATTCTTCTTTAAAATCATCTAAATAGCTAACAGTAAATTGATGAGTTAAATCTCCATAATGAATTTGAAAAGTTAACCATCCAGCCCAGATATTTGTAATTTCTATCATATTTCTACATATCCTTTACCATTACAACTTCTACATTGTTCTGGTGCAGTTGTTGATGTAACCCAAGTATTGCCGGTATGATTATAAAATCCATTACTAACAACTCCATTACCTCCACATACAGGGCAACATCTTACTTCTCTGTTTGTATTATAAATCTTTGGCTCATAATTATAAAAATCATCATATTTTAAAGAAATACTATAAACATAATTAGTTATTTCAACCTCTTCATCTAAACTATCAGTATTAATCCAATCAAATAAATCTTCATAATCTTCATTTCCGTAATCATCACATTGAAATTTATCTACAGTTCTTATTTTTTTATTTTCTACAACAAATTCTTCATCGTCAAATTTAAATCTAAAGCCCTCTCCTAGATTTTCATCTAACCAAGACTTTAATATTTCTTTTAAAGTCATAGTTTTTGGTGTAAAGTATGAAATAGTAGAACCATAATTTTGAGTTACTGTTGTTCCTTCTATCATTTTATTCCTCCTTATCTTCTATTTTTTTTATAATATTGTGTATAGATGCCATAATATTATATAATTCATCTTCAATTGTTCCTCTAGCTGGAAGAACATTTTCTAATGGTTCCATACAAACACTATTTATACACAAAGGCTTGTTACCTCTAAATCTACTAGGGCTCCAAGCTCTGCCATCTATGATATAATTTTCAATTATACCTTTTTTATTGATTTCTACCTCTCTAACTGTATAAACACAGTCTGTAACATTGCTAATTACCCTAAATGGCTCAGTTATTACAATTTTCTTCATAAAATTACCTCTTTTCTAACAAAAATCAACCATTTCTAATACATTTTACACTATTTTCCAACAAAAATTAAGTGTTTTTAGACCTCTTTTCGTGGATTATATTGAGGTTTTCTGTCTTTCATAATCATTTCTATAAGCTCATCTCTTGAAAATTCCTCATATTTTTCACGAATTTCCTCTTCTTCATAATCTCTTGACCAATCCATTTTCTCCCAATTTCCGTTTTCATCTAGCCAAGCCTCTGCGTGTTCATAGTTTTTACACACATATATATTGATTTCTTCTTCCCATCTGAATCCAATTACAAGAGTATCTCCAGTTGCAGAGAAAGAATACTCTCCAGGGGAGTCCAATCTTTTAATTACATCGTCAATCATATCCTGAATTTCATAATCTTTAAGTTTAACCCCATCATTTTTAGAAAAATCTTGTTTATTATAATAAAATTTAATATTCATATTATTTCCTCCTAAAACAGATTCAATATCTTTACAATGATTTATACAAAATTTATCAAAATCACTCATATCCGGAGTTATACCCTCTCTTTTATATTTTTGATATATTTCATCTTCGGCTATATATTCTTTTAAATTTTTAATATGATTCATTCTGATACCTCCCAATAAACAATATCATTATTCATAACGGTAGCCCTAAGGTCTATGTTTACTCTATCTTTATCAGTTAGCACATCACAACAATCTAATATCTCATCAGTTAAAGATGCACATCTTAAAAAATAATAATTATAATTATGTGTCTTTAAATGAATAAATACATCATTGTTTTTATTTCTTAAATATCTAACTAATTCCCAAAGAGCACTGACTTGACTAAAAACTTCTACTCCATCTATTATCCAGTTCATAGACCTATCGAGCATTTCTTCCGCAAGAGCTTCAGTATTTTGAGACTTTTCGTGGCGGCTCTCATAATCAGATAATCTTAAAATGCTGCATTGACTGGAACCGCCAACAATCATCGCTTCATATCTAATTTGTCTCATATTACCACTCCTCTTCTATCTCTTCATCATCATCTAAATATTGTAGATAATCATCTTCATCTTCTATTTCTCTTTCATCTATAACTCTAACATCTTCAATATCGACATTATCGTCTTCTTCCATATTTTCAGCAAGCTCTTCAGCTTCCTCCTCTGTTGCAGCCTTAACCCAATGGCGTGCAGTTCTAACAACTTCTACTAAATATTCTTTCATAATTATTTGCCCTTTCCGATTCCTCTTTCAAAGAATTCTTTTTTATTTTCTAATTCCTCATTTAAATTCATAGTATATACACTTGTGTTATTCCTTTTTGCACATTCTTTAGCTTTATCTATATCATCAAATATTCCTATAGGAACGTCGTCACTTCCCCAAGACATAACAATATAAAGCTTCATATTATTCTCCTCTGTAATAATCACAAGGATATGCTTTAACTATTTTAATTCTATCATTCATAGAGTGTACTAAATTTTCATCATATGCTTTTAGATAATACTCTAATTTAACATCTAATGCACTCCAATCATTTATAATTAATTCATTTGTTTTCTGACCAGGCATCTGTATTTCTACACATATACCACATTTGTTTTCTTTGGCTTCAGCAAAAGCCGCCTTTAATTCTTTTCTTGTCACTTATTAAATTCTCCTTCCTTATACATTTTATTTAATTCATCTAAGAACTTCTCTATATCATTTAAACATTTACTATCAAATACTACATCATCAAAGATTCCATCCGTAAACCAACAGAATTTCCTCCAAGCTCCATACCATTTAATCATACCTAAATGTATAAATAGGTCTTCTTTGTTACATAATATATATTGAGGAAGCTTCTTTCCTTCTTCCCAAACTTCTATAGCATACATATATTTACCAATATCTAACATCTGATGTATATTAGGATTAGTGAATTCCGGTAAATCTCCTCTTGCTAATGTTTCCATCATAAATGAAATTCCTCCTCAAAATAATATTCTTTATATCTATAACCAGTAAGATAATAATCAATTTCTGATACTGGCATAAATATAAGAGTAATGCCATCTATCTTTATCTTTAAATCAGCCATATTAATTTCAGCCCTATCAAGATAGTCTTTGGCAATAAATTTAATTGCCTCTCTACAATCTTTTTTGCTTCTACATATAATAAGTCTGTTTTTGGAGCCTTTATCTATTCTGCTTTGTAAATTGTAATACGTCCTCAGATATTTCTCATCTATTCTCTTAAGCATTTGCAGAGAATTATAAGCTTCTAGTGTGTCGTTCACTATTTATACCCGCCTCCTATCTTAAACATATACTATCATAATATTTTTCATTTGTCAAGAGAAAAACTTGACTTTTTTAAATTTATGTGATACACTATAGTTAATCAAAAGAAGAACGAAAGGAGAACGAATCAAATAGATTCATTCCACCAGAAAGGAGACGAATGATTATGTTATTATTATATTTTATACTATATGCAATGAATACTAATAAGAACTACGACAAACCTGGTACTAATAGAGCAATATGGTTATCTCAATCATTCAGCAGAGATTATGAGTAGAACAAAAAAGATAATTATAACTCTTGTGGCACTTGGAATAATTTCCATAATAACAGGATTAGGTATGCAAATATATAAAGACCAAAAGACAATATCTACACTAAATAAAGAATTAACATATAAGACCGGCAAAATTGATTCTCTTGAAAAAGAGGTCAACAATCTTAATAATAGAAGTGTAGTTCCTCTACAACAATATGTAGATGATATTAACTTTATGGAATCTATTGTTTGGGAATTACGTGGTGAGTTTGAACGTGAATGTGGAAAGAGTAATTAATTTGCTCTTTTTCTTTTTGTTTACACTAAAAATCAAAAAGGTCTGGTTGCTCCGCTTGGCGGTGCAGGTTGAAGGGCGGCTTGCAGCTTTCACTAAGTCCTCTCTTTTTTATGTTCCTTACTATTCTTAAGGACGACCTCTGTAAACCCGCATAAAATAAGGCTTTTAAAAAAATTCTGGAACTTTTATGGTTCCAAAATGGTATTTTTAACACCAAAAATAAGTCTTATTAAAGCCACTACAAAAGGTCTAAATTTATTCAAATTGAATGGCGTAGCGTTGCCACCCAAAAGGCATAAGCGTTACGCCATTTTTGTATGTAGTGGCGTCTTTTAAAGAAAGGTCATCATCAAAAGAAAGGTCATTAGTTAAGACCTTCACAGACAGACGTCTTGTGTTTCGCCCATTTGAGGGGCTTCACACGACGTCAACGCAAGTTTAATGTAAATATACCGGGGCAGGTCAAAAAGTGCGGGAGAATGGACGTGAGTAGGCGATAAAACGACGCTTGGAGTGAGGTGCTACCTTATTATAACGGGTGCTTGTGGTCTTTTTTTTGTAAATATAGCCCGTTAATGATGTTATATTATACAATAAAACACCACGCCCACGCCCTAACACTTTTTTATTATAAAGATATAAAAAGCCGACTTCTTAGAAGTAGAATAAAACACCAAACACCAACAAAAACACCATTTTTTTAATGGTGCTTTACTTTTAATAAAATAATTGTAATAGTGTTTTTTTACTAAAATTATTTTTTTCTAGTGTCTTTTTTGTTTCTTCATCTAGTAAATAATAATATTGTTTTATAAACTCTTTTATGTGTCGTAAAGTTGTTTGACTTGTTAATAATTCTTTTTTAATATTTTTATTTAATTTTATTTTACTTTCTTTATAAGTTAATACTATTGTGTTATAACTTAACAATTCATATTTTACAATTATATTATTTTTATTATAATATTTTTTTACTTCTGCTTTTTTATAATAACTTTTTACATTTTCAAAAACTGGCAATAATTCTTTTTTACTTTCTTTCATAGTCTTTTTACTTCCTTTCTTTTTAAAGTCCTTCTACATAGTCATTAATTGATATGTAGTCAATGAAAATATTATACTTTTTATTTTCTACTTTATTATTAATAATATAATAGACTTCTCTTTTTTCCAATTGTGTATAGTTTATTACTTCTTTTATTGTGTCTTTTGTTGTTTCTATTATTTCATTAATTAAAACACCATTATTATCATATATTTTTTTATAGATGCTATAAAACTTTATGTTATAATCTAAATAAATGCTATCATTGTTTTTTAGGTCGTAAATTGCTAATTGTTTATTGTCTTTTGCAATTCTTTCTGCTTCTCTTCTTTTACTTATTATCATTGATATATCTATATAATAATATTGTGTTTTTTCATCATACCAAACACCAACAAACAAGTTATTTTTATTCAAGTTTTTTACTGCTTTTATATAATCTTTTACTATTTCCATAGTTTTATCAATGCTTTTTTCTTTTGTTTCATATCCAGCAAGTGAAACACTATAACCATTTTTAATAGTTGTGTTTTTCATTGTGTTAATATCTAATGTAATTCCCTTATTCTCTTTTATGTATTCTTTTATATCTTTTAAAACTTCTTTTTTCATTTTCTTTTTTTCCTCTTCTTTCTTTCCTATTTTTATTATTTACACTATTTTTTTAATTATACTTTTTTTTACTCTTCTTCTGTTAATATATACATATATTTTTTTATAAAGTATTTACTACCAAAATTATGTATAATATAAGTGTTTAAAACTACTATATTAATTGAAATGCTATAAAATAAAAATGTTGTGTTTAATTCTGCTAATAACATAATATCAAGTGTTATTAATATAACATTGATAGAATATAAAATATAACTAATATAGTTTTTTAAAACTCTTTTTTTCATTTTTTCCACTTCCTTTCTTTTTTATTTACACTCTAATTATAGCATACATTTTTTTATAATTCAAGTGTTTTTAGTAAAGTTTTTTTAATATTTACACTTTTTTTATTGGTGCTTTTTTCCTTTACTTCCCTTATATTGTACCATAAAAAAAATATAATTGCAATAGTTTTTTTAAAACTTTTTATTTTTTTTTACATTTTCTTTTTTTTTCTTTCCTTATTATATATACAATATTTTTTTAATAAAAGTGTTGTAAAAGTGCAATAATAAAAAAAGTAGTGATATAATTTAATTGTAAATTGAAAAAGCAAACACCAAAAAAGAAAAAGCAAACAAGCAAACAAAAAAAAACACCATAGCAAACAAATGTTTGTAAACCTAAAAAGGTTGACACCTTGAAAAATACAAACAAATGTTTGACCGAACAAGTGTTTGATTAAATGTGATAAAATTGTATTAAATGCAACTTGCAAAATTGTGGGGAAATTATTAAATGGCACTTTCAATTTTGTGGGGAGCAGATGAGAGCAAAAAAACAATTTTATTAAATGGCAAAATTAAAAATGTGGTGGGTTTTGGTGCAAAAAAGTGAAATATAATCAATTTATATGATATAATGAGTTTAGAAGTTGGGAGAAGTGATTAAAAATGTTTAAAGAAGAATTAAAAGCAGAATTAAGACAAAATTATGAGAGTATTAAAAATATTGATAAAGAAATTATTAATATAAAGGTTGCTATTCATAATTTGGAGAAGTTAGGACTTAATACAAATGAATTTTATGATAAACTTGATGAAATGTGCATAGAATTTAAGAAATTAAAAGATTTTAATGATGATTTTACTAAAAAAATATTAAAATAGGTGCAAAAAAGTGAAATATTTAAAAAACTTATGATATACTATAAGTGTAATGAAAAAGAAAAGGAGAAGTGATTAATTATGTTAGTAGTAAAAACAATTAATGAATATGATAAAAATGATTTTAGTAAATTATATGATAATAGTTGGAGTGGTGCTAGACAAACACTAGATGATATTAGTAATGCAGATTTAGAAGAAGAGTTTATGCAATATTTAGATGAAATGTTTGGTGCAGATGATGAAGTAGAAGATACAACTATAAATGATTTTATATGGTTTGAAAGAGATACAATTTATGATTATTTAGGACTTGATGAAAATGGTGAAATACCAAAAGATGATGAAGATGATGATTTTTAATAAATAATTATATAATGGTTGGTGGTTGGGTTTGTGAGTTGTTTCACTTCTTTCTATATAGGACTGGAAAGCAAATAACTTGTATAATATAGAAAGTAATGGAAAGCAAAATTGTGGAAAAACACGGAAAGCAATTAAATGGCAGAGTGTAAAATGTGGGGAAATATGGAAAGTAAAGGAGTGGAAAGCAAAATGGAAAGAAAAACTTATAAAGTAATATTAAATATTGGTTATAAAAATGAAAGTGTAAAATATTTTGATAGATTAACTAAAAATAGAATAGCAGAATTAAAGGAAAGCAATGCTTATGTAATACTTTACTATGATAAGTTTTTTGAAAAATATCTATGGTTTGATAGTAAAACAAATGAATATCAAAAAGCACTTTTCAATAGTAATATAGAATATTATTGTGGTTAGGAAGTGGAAAATATGAAAATATATCAATTAGATAGTGAATTAAAAAGACACGATATTGCAATGTTTACAAAAGATATTGAAAGTATAGAAGAGTTAGTAAAAAGAATAGCAAAAAACAAATGGAAATTAATGTATGATAGATTATTAGATAGTTATTCGGTTTATGTGGAAAATATACCTAAAAAGATATGTAAATATAAGGAAATAACAATAATTATTGATGATAGTGGTATAAGATATTTTAGTGGGTTATGTTAGGAGCAAGAATTATGGAAATAAAACTACAATTAAATGGCAAAATTGATAATAGTGGGGTTAATTTTGATAATTTGGACTATACAAATGCAGATGATATAGCAAACGGAAGTAAAGGCATATTTAGATTATATATTTATAATAAAACTACAAAAAAATGGAGATATGAGTATTATTTATGTAAAGTAATTGAAAATACTTATTTAGGCAAGTTATGTAATCATAACTTTAAATTAGAAGTAGTACAAGTATTAAATGGAAACAAAAAAGTTGTGGGAGATATTATAAGTAGGAACGGAAAGCAATTATATAAAAATTACTATGAAATAAGGAAAGCAAATAAATATTGCAGATATTATAAACATAAACAAAAATATAATTATAGTGTAATGATAGGAGTGATTTAAATGATTAAAATAAAAGATTTGGAAAATTATTTTGAAAAGAGTTTTGATGAATTATTAAATGATAATGATATTATTGTGGTAGCAGATGATATAAATGGTGCTTGGGAAGATTATTATAATTGGGAAATGGAAAATAGCAATTTATATGAGATTAATAATACATTAAATGGAGAAACAAAAAAATATTTAAATACAATTAAAGATGAGTTTTATAAATGGGTGGAAAATTGCAATGCAGATGAATTATTAAATTATGAGTTAAGTACATACCAAAGACATTTTATGTTAGAAAATGGAAAAGTTTATTATTTAAATAGTTATTTATAGGAGAGTGATTAAAATGAAAATGAATTATAATGAAGAAGATATGAAAATATTAAAAAGAGCATATATTGATTATAAACAATTAGAGAGAAAACTTTCTATTGATTTAGGAGATACGGAAGATTTAGAAAAAGCATACAATTATATAAATGATTTAAGAGAAACAAGTTTTACAAATGTTGATTTGGAAGTAGGAGAATATTTTGATTTTAATTATAAAGATATGTGTTTGACTATTTCTAAAAATAATTATAGAAATGTTTGTAAACTAGCAGAAAGTATTGAATTATGGAACGATAAGGAAAACACTTATATTGATACTATTGATTTTGAAGATTTAGAAAAAATAATATTGTTAGGAGATGAATATAATGGAAAGTAAAATATTAAAATTAATAAATAAAGTGGAAAAAGCAATTGAAAATGATGAGTATGGAATAACTAAAATAAATGGAGTTAAATGTAGTAGAGCAGATTTGGAAACTTTACAAATGCTATTAAATTATTATATTAAAAATGGAAGTTTTGGAAACTTTATGATTTTAGGAGAAGTAAAAGAAGTTTTACAAAAAAATAATATGTTATAGGAGTGGTTTTGATGAGAGCAGATGAAAAAGTTGAATTATTAAATGATATACTTGAAGATAGTAAAAGATTTGAGTTTGTAGAAGATGAAATATTAAAAATATCTAGTTATAGTGATAGCAGAAAGAGAGTTTATATTAATTTTATTGGACTACTTGAAACTATATATGAGAAACTAGATGATGAAGATATAAATAGAATATTGTTAGTAGATTATGAAGAAGAATAGGAGATGATACTATGAATATTAAGGACTTAACAAAAGGACAAAAAGAAGAATTAAAGCAGAGATATTATGATGAAAAATTACAAAATGAAGAAGATAGAACTATAAGTTATTATGAAATGGCTATAATTGATGATTTAGTGAGTGATGAAGAGTTAGAAAGTGAATATGGCTATATAAGTTTTGTAAATGATGACTTCTTCACTAATGATAGAAACAAAAATTTTGACTAGTTTAGGTGCAGAAAAGTGTAATATAGCATATTTGTATGTTATAATATAATTAGAAAAAGGGAGATGAAATTATGAATAGTAAAGAAAAGTTTTTATATTATTGTTTAGAGTTTAAAGGAGAGTTAGCAGATTTACAAAAGGAACTTGATTTTGAAGAAAATGAAAAATGTGGAACACTTGCTTATATAGGAGCAAATTATAGTTATGATTTAGCAAATATAGGTTTTGAATTATGTTATGCAAGTTGGTTTTTTCTAGCAAATGGCAGTTTTGAAGAAGTAAAAGATAGTTTTATTAAAACAATTATGGAAAATGAAAAACTAGACAATTTTAGAACTATTGGAGAATTAAAAGATATTGAAAGCAGATTACTAAAAGCAAAAGAAAATAAATAGGAGTTGATTATATGAAAAAATTACTATTATGTGGTGCTTTGATTATTTTAGGACTTGTGGCTATTGTAGATATAAAAGAATATAAAGCAGATTATAACAAGTGTGTTAGAATTCTTATAAATGAAGATGAAATTGCAAATGGTTGTGATAAGTATTTTATGCACGATAAATGGTATAATGATTTTATGGAACAAATGTTTGATGAATATAATAAAATAAAATAAGGGAGATGATTTTATGAAAACTTATATTGATAGAAATTTTAATAGGGAATATTTAAAAGGTGTTGATTTACAACAAGTTGGTGTTTATTATAGTGTACCTATAAAAGATATATATGAAGATAAAAGAAAAGAATTTGATTATGATGAAGAGTTGGAAAATGATTATGTTTCACTAGATAGATATTCTATTGATAGTGGAGAATATGTAGAAAATTATGATAATTGTGAATATGATTATACTGATGAAATGGAAATTGATGATTATTTTAAAAGTTTAATGAATTATAAAAAATATGATTATTATTTGGTGGTACTATTTAATAGTAGGTGGACTAATGCTAGTGGTTATAAGATTTTTAATAATTATATGGAGTGTTTTTATAGAGATTATGATAATACTATGTATGTAAAAGGAAGTAGCAGAAGTGGTAAATATCTAAAATTAAGAGAATATCATCACGATAAACCTATGGGACACGATACTATTATTATTGGACTTACTGAAAGAGAATATGAAAAATTAAGTAATATGAATATAGAAGAAATTATTGATTTTGGAGCAGAAAATTTATTTAAAGTGGAAAATTTTGATTAATTTGGTGCAGATTAGTGAAATATACGGAAAGTTTATGCTATAATATAGGTGTAAAGAAAAGGAAAGAGAGTGATTTATACCTATGAAAAATGAAGAAATTAAAAAAGAGTTAGACAAGTTGAAAAAAGAGTTTTGGAAAAATGAAAGCAGAATAAACGGAAGAAAAGCAACAAGACAAGAAAAAGCAGAATTAAGGAGAAGAAATAGAGAAATATTTCAAAGAGTTGGAGAGTTGACAAAATAGTCAATTCTCTATACTGAAATTAAAAAGGAGATGATTAATATGGTATGGTTAAGTAATTTACAAAAAGAAACACTATTAAAAGTTGATGAGATGATAGAACAAAATAAAACTTTTGATGAAATTGTATGGAAATTACAAAAAGAAAATTATTATTTCAAATGTGAAACAAAAAATGGTTATACTAAAAAAAGTTTATTTATGATTTATAAAGATGATGAAAATGGAAAAGAAGAATATAGTTTTGTAGATTTAAAAAGAAGAAGAAACGGACTTGCTTATTGGGAAACAATTAAAATTAGTTAAGGAGATGAATAAAATGGAAATGGTTTTAAGAGTTGAATATTATAAAGAAGTTGCTTATGAATATATAGGAGATAAACAAGACAATACAATAGATATTTATGGTTTATATAATTATAGCAATGCAAATAGAAGTTTGACATTTTATGCAGAGTTTGAAAATAAAAAAGGAAAAATGGTTTGGTTAGATATAAAAGAAGATGAAGTAGCAAGACATACAATAACATTATTCTAAAAAGGAGTTGAAAGATATGGAAATTAGAACAAAAGTTATTAATGGAAATAAATGGCAATTTGTAAATGAAAGTTGGAGTACAAGTAATGCTTGGGGGCATAGAACAAATGTTTTCAAAAATGGACTTGAAATTGAAGAACATAAAAGCAGATATTACAATAGAACTTGGGAGAGTTATACTTTTCAAAGTTGTATGTTTGGAGCAATTAGTGAAATAGAATATAAAGAAAAGATGAGATTTGTTGATAATTATAAATATGAAAATAATATTGATAGATTTAAAAAAGGACAAAAAGATGAGATTTTGGCAATGTTTGAAGAAACTGAAATTGCAAAAGAATTAAATGAATTGAGAAAAGTTGTGGAAAATAGAGATTTTGATTAGGAGATGATTTAAATGAGAAATAGATTATTTTTAGCAAAAGTAAAAAATAGTGATGATAGAGATATTGTAAAATATATTGAGTTTACTGGTTTTGAGTGTAATCATTATTTTGGTGGTTTACATATTGAGGGTGCTTGTTTTAGTGGTTTTGAAAAAGAGTTTAGAGATTTAGTAGAAAACAATTTTGAAGAGTTGGAAACAATATTAACAAAAGATGAGTTTATTAAATTATTTAAATTAAATGATGAATTAAAAGCACTAGGTTATGGAATAGAAAAAGATAGTGATAAATATAATAAAGGACTTGAAATTATAAAAGAATATGAAAACACTATTGAAAAGAAATTACAAAGTAATAAAAACAAAGAACTTTTTGAAAAAGTAATTGCAGATGAAAAAGAATATGTTAAAAATGAATATAATTTGAGTGATTTAGAAGTTGATGATATATTTGAAAATTATGGTTTAGAATATCAAGATAGAGCAATTATAAGTTATGTTTTTAGTGATTTTGATGATATGGTTTATGAAGAAAAGTTTAATTTTGGTTATGATGAGCAACCTTATTTTGATGATGAAAGTTTTGGTTATGATTTATTAGAAAGTGAAAACTACTACAAGTTAGATAGTGGAAAAATTGTATCATATAACTATTAAGGAGATGATATAAATGGAAATTAAAATTGTTTTAGATGAAAAATTATTAGATGATAAAGACTACGACTTTTTTCACTATGATAGCAGTTATAAATTAGCAGAGTGTGAATATGGAGATTTTTATATTGCTAGTCGTGGGAAATTAAAATGTGCTTATATTGATAAAGAAAAAGAAATAGAAACAAGAAACTATTATGATATTATTAGATACTATGTAAAGAATAATGAAGAATATGAGAAAGCAGTTGACAACGGCAATTTAGTATTTGATTTAAATAACTGGTTTGAAATTGAGTTTTATACAAAAGCAGAAGAAAATATAAAAAGAGAATATGTTTGTTTGACTGATGAAATATTTGGAAGTATTGGAGAGTGTTTAATGGTATTTAAAGAATATATAAAAGATAAGAAAGTTATGGAAGAGTTTGAAAATGATATAAAGGAAGTGTTAGAAAATGAATAAAGAAGAGAGATTTATTTTAGTTGAAACTTTCAAAGATGATAGTATAAAAACAATTATAGGAAGTTTTAATGAGATTTGTGATGAAATTGAATATCAAAATAAAAAAGCAGATAGTGATGATTTTAAAACTAAAAAAATAGTTGTTTATGATAGAAAATATAGTGATAGTGGACTTGAATTGAATTGTTGGCAAGAAGTAGGAGATGATATTCTATATAGTCAATTTATAGATAGTTATTTTGGAGATGATGAACTATGAAAAAATATAGATTTATAGTATTTAGAAAAGGTGCAGATAGTAGCAATTTAAAGGTTTATGATATTATTGATATGCAAGAAGATTTGACAATTAATGAAGTTGAAAATAGAATAAACTGGTTTATTGATAATGGTTATTATCAAATGGCAGATTATAAAGCAGAAATTATGTAATTTAAGGACAAAAAAGTGAAATATTAAGATATTAGATGATATAATAATATTAGTTAAGGAGATGAAATAATTATGAAAAGATTTGAAGTTTATACAAATGAAGATGAAGAAAAATACCCTAAAATTAATAAAAATAATTTAGTCAATAAAATGGGTGTATGTGCTAATTGTAAAGAGCAAGATTTAGAATATGGAGCAATACAATTAGAGGGAGAGTGTGCTTATTTTCCTTATAAATGCAATAATTGTGGTTTAGAGGGAGAAGAGTGGTATTCTATGGAATTTACAGGACATAATGTATATGATGAAAATGGAGAATTAATAGAATTATAATAAAGGAGTGATTTTATATGTTTAAAAGAAAAAAGAAACAAAGATATATAATGGAGATAAGAAATGCAAGAACACTAAAATTAATTGATAGTGAAGTAATAAAAGGCAGAAGAAAATATGAAAAAATGTGTGATAGATTATCAAAATTAGTCAATAGACATATAAATAACTCGTTAGATGATGAATTATTAATAAGAGTTAAAACTAATTCTTATTTAGTTAGAAATGGCAAAAATTATGGTTATGTTGTGGGTTTAATACCGATAAAACATTAAATGGAATTGACTATTTTGTGGGGGTTTTGGTTATTAAATGGCAACAAAAAATATGTGGGAGATTTGAGAGGAGAAAACAAAAATGAATATAGAAAATAAAGTATTAGAAATAAGATTATATAAAAATGCAATAATGTATAATAGTAATCACGATAGAAATTATAAAGTTAAAAAATATGCAGAATTAGAGTTTTTAAATGGCAATATTATAAAACTTGACATTGATAGTGGAGCAGACATAACAAATTGTGATTATTTAGACATAATTAATAAAGGTAAATTAGTAAAAAGTTTATTTAGAAGTAATTTAATGGACTAAAAAGTGAAATATCAAAGATTTATATGATATAATATAAGTGTAAAGAAAAAGGAGATGAATTATATTATGTTAGAAGAAGTTTTAAAAACTGAAATATGTGATTATATAAACAATGTAGAAGATGAAGTATTTTGTGAATTAACTGATGAAGAAGTTGATGAAATAGCAGAAAATATTTGGGGAGCAGTTGCAGATGATAATGAATTAAGTAATGTTTTAAATAGTACAATAGAGTGGTATGCAAAACATTATATAGCAGAACATTTAAATAAATAGGAGATGATTTAGATGAGTGAAAATTGGGTAGAAGATTTTATAAGAAGTGATGATAGTTTACATATAGATAATTTTAAAGGAACTGAAAACTTAATTGCAATATACCCTAATAGTGATTTTAGTTATTGGTTAGCAAATAGCAAACAAAAGTTTGAGTTAAGTGAAAGTGGAAAAAGATTATTTATAGTAGATTATTCAAATAAAGAACTTCCTAGAATAACAAAAACATTTAATATGAAAAGTATAGCAAGTTTTGGTTATACAAAGTAATGGAAAGCAAAATAAGGAGATGATATAAATGGCAAAGTTAGAAGAATTGAAAGAAATTGCAAAGGCATATTGTAAGAAAATGGGTTATGAATATATTTTTGCAAATGAATATAAATTTGGTTTTCAAGACAAAAATGGTGGTTTATGGACTTTAACTTATTTTGAGTTAGAAGAAAAATTAAAGGAGTTGAATAAATAATGAGAGATGATATTTTAATAACTTTATTCGGTGGTGGAATAGCAGATTATGATATGTTAGATAAATGTAATTATGAGTTTGAAGATATTTTAAGACATATTGATAGTTTTACTTCTCGTGAAGATATGGACTTTAATGATATTTTAATAGGTGCTATTGATGAATATAGAAGTAATTTAGAAAAGGCTATTGAAAACAAAAAAAGAGAATTAGAAGATAATTGGAAATATTTGGAAAATGAACTAGAAGTTTGTGGTTATGGTAAAAGAGAAATAATGGAAATTGAAAGTGTAAAGGCAGATTTAGAAAAATTAGAACAATTATACCCTTTTGATGATATTGAATATAATACTAATTATTTAGATACACAAATTTGGGTTGTAGATGATGAAATAAAAGCAATTTATAAAGAATTTTTAGCAGATGAAGTTGAAAAGGAAAATGAAAAAATTGGGTTTGTAGAACTTGATTTAGATTAGGAGATGATATTATGAGTATGAGAAATTATGGAGTTGAAACAAAAGGTATGGCTTTTGAATTAACTGATTTTCAAAGATTAATGAACTCTAATGTAAAAGGAATAATTAATAGTGGTGTTTTAGAAAAAATGGGAATAGGAGAAATTGAAACTACTATTGTTGATAGCAATGGAAATGTAAAAAAGAGTAATGATTTAGACTTAATTGATTTATTAGATTTTACTGATATTATTGATTTTACTTATGAAATAGAGTTTGCTACTTTTATAGGAGAGTTTGAGGGTTATTTAGAAGTAGATAAAACACAAGAAAGAAAATATTTTAATGGAGATGATATTATTATATTAGAATTAAAAAAATATCATAGTCTATATGAAAAATATGAAAATAGAGATGAAATTATAGCAGAACTAAAAGAAACTTTATCAAAAGTTGGAATTGAAGTTGATGAAGATTATATTGAAGAACATTATGGGTTTATTACTGGAAGTTATTATGCTTAATTAAGGAGTTGATAATATGAAAATGATAGACAAAATTATTGCAGATATACCAAAATTAGACATTGAAAAAGAAGATAGTAAGTATAAAGATGAATTAAAGTATTTAGCAGATACAAGAGTTATTTTAGATAATTTAAGAGATTATGAAGTAGATATACCTAAAAAATATGAAGATAATGTTTTAGGTTATATGAAAGAATTAACAAATTATAAAGATTTTAAAGGTGGCAATACTTATAATTATAATGGTAAAATATTACACGATATTAATTATGATTATTGTGAAACTGAAAATGGTTTTTATGTTGCAATTATGGTACATAGATTTGGAGATATAAGAGCAAATTATACTGATTATGCTTTATTCAAGTTTGATTATTATGAAAGTTTTTTTGAAATATTAGATGAGATATGTATGGAAAACTTCGGTGGTTGTGTTGAATATAATGGAAAACACTATTATTATGATATTAATATATTTAGTGAATATTTAAGAGTTTGGTGTGAAGAAACACAAGAACAATATGATTTTTATGCTTATAATGATGAAAGTTTTATAGAAGAAATAAAAAAATGTGAAGAAAAATAATTCTTTTGGTGCAGAAAAGTGAAATATGGCAAAATGGTATGGTATAATATAGGTGTAAATAAAAAGAAAGAGGTATTGTTTATGAGAGAAAGTTTAGAACAAAAACTAAAAAGACTTGCAAAAGAAAGTGAAAGAGAAATGATAGATATGGGCTTTCAAAACAAGATGAATAAGAAATTATATTATACCATATCAAATGCTAAAAAAAGATTAGGACAATGTTGTGAAAAGAGATACATTAATATTTCAAAATGGCTACTAGAAATAGGAACTGATAAAGAAATTAAAAATGTTATTATTCACGAAATATTACATACTTTTGATGATACAATAGGACATAAAGAAAAATGGAAAATGTATGCTAAAAAAGTAAATAATTATGGTGTGTATCATATAACTAGAACTGAAAGTATTGATAAGATTTATGCAAATAATAATGCAGAACGACCAAAAGATAGATATAAAATTGAGTGTTTAGGTTGTGGTGCAGTATGGTATAAAAGCAGAATACAAAGTAATACAATATATGGTTATAGACACGGACATAGATACCATAAACAATGTGGTTGTAAAGAGTTTAAAGTAGTTGATACAAAAGAAGATAGAATTATTGTAAATGGAGTTGAAGAATAATGAAATATCAAATATTATGGTTAGCAGAAGATAAAACTTTATATTCAAATTATGCAAAGAATATAAAGGAATTAAAAAGTAAAATAGAATACTTTATAAAAGAGAAACATTTAAAATTGAATAATGAAGATAGATTTAATAATTTACAAGTTAGTAAAAAAGTAAATGGTAAATATTTAATTTTAAGTGCAGAAGAAGTTTTAAATATGATTAAAGGAGAATAGGAGTATGAGTTGCTATACAAAGATTAAAAGGAATTTAGAAGTTTGTGGGGGAGTTAAGGTTAAAAAAAATAAAGAGAATAAAATAATAATTAGTAAAGATAATAAAATCTTAACGACTTATGATTTAAAGTTCGTTGAGTATAGCAAACAAAATTTAAAAGGTTTTATTGATTATTGGAAATTTAAATTAAAAATTAAAGGAAATGGAGATGAAGAAAATGAATAAAGAAGAATTTATTAAATTATATAAAAGTTTAAATGAGGAAACAATAGATAGTTTATATGAGTTTAGTTGTTTAAAAGCAAGTGGTTTTGATGATGAAGTAGCATATAAAAACATATCTACTTTACATACAATGTGGTTAAAAGATAATGCTTGTAGGTGTATATCACAATTAAGTGATGACTTATATGAATTATCACAAAATGAAGATATTGATGATTTAAGTGTTAGAGAAATATTAGAAATGATTTAAAGGAGATGAGAGTTATGAAAAATTATCAAAAATTAGTTGATGAGTGTAAAAAGGCTTATGCAGATAATGATTTAAGTAAGGCTTGGACTTTATGGGAACAAATAAATGATATATTATTAACACTAGATGAGTTTGAAGAAGATGATAAAGTAAATAGACATTTTGTTTGGGAAACATACGATAAATATATGAAACAATTTACTAATGAAGAAGTTTATGGAATAACTGATTATGGAAAAAGATTAGCATATAGACAAATGGAAAGAGAAAGAACTAGAAATATTTTAGATGAAAGTATTACTTTATATGAATTAACAAAAGATGATAAAATAAAAGCACTTGATAGTTTTTTAGATTTTTATGAGTGGTGTGTTCTAAAAAATGGAAAGCAATATGAATTATATGATTTACAAACAAATGAAGTTGTAGATGATGAAGAAAAAACATTAAATGAAGTAATTAATAGAGTTGTAGGTCGTGCAATAGATTATGAAAGAAACGAACACGAAATTTATGAAGATGAAGATTTTGAAGATGACTATATTAAATATTTAGAAAACTTATATTTAATTGCAAATGAATATAAAAATAAAGAAGATAAATATGAGTTGCAATGGTTAAATAGTTATAAAGAATATGTAGATGAATTAAAACAAGTAGCAGAAGATAAGTCAATTTGTTTAGTATGTGGTGCTAAAAAAGATGATTTACATAGTGCTTATTGTGATAAATGTTGGGAAGAAGAAAAACAAAGACTTGGAGTTGATTAATATGTTTTTGAAAGATTTAGTTAAAAAAAATGGAGATAAAATAGTTTACTATAAAAATTGTAGAGCAGATAAAAAATATATGAGTGTGTTTAATTATAGTGAAAAATATGGTGGAACTTTTGATAGTTTTAAATATTATAACGATTATGTTATAGAATTGGGAGATGAATAATTATGGAAAAGATTTTTGAAAATGATTTAATTATTGTAAGTGATACAAAAAAAGATTATGATTTTAGATATGTTATTGAAAATAAAAAAGACCATAAAATTAATTTTTATCTTAATGGTTTAGATGATTATTTGGAGATAGATAAAAATAATTGGCTTGGTTTATTCAATGGAGAATATTCTAAAAGTATAGTTGATAGTTTAATTAATGAAGATTATACTTGGAATTATATATATGAATAAGGTGGTGTAAATTATGTTTGAAGAAAAGAGAAAATATTTTGATTATGAACTTGCTTATAATGGTTTAAAAAGAGCAGAAGAGTTATTTAATAAAGGTGGAGTAGAAGAACTTATTAATGATGAAGAATTTGATATAAGTGGTGGTGGTATAGATTATGTTGGAACTATACAACAATGGGCTTGTAATGGTTATGTACCTATTAATGCTAGTGCTTATAATATAACTTTATATTTAATTGATAAGAACTTTGATACTGAAAATGAAAATAATGACTGGTATATAAGTGGAGAAGTTGATATTTATAGTTATAGTGGTGGAGAAGATAATCTTTATATAAATAATGCAGATGAAATAGAAAAAAGAATTGATGAAGTATATGAGTTTGCTAAAAAGAATAACTATTCTATTGAAGATTATGAAAAAGAATTAGAAAGTTTAGAAAAAGTTTTAAGTTTTTTACAAAAATAAGACAAAAAAGTGAAATATAATAAAATATTGTGCTATAATGTAAGTGTAAACAAAAAGGAGATGAATACTTATGTATATTATTTATGAAACATATACTGATGATACAAGAAATATTAAGGAAATGAGATTTAATACTAAAATAGTTGGTGCTTATTATGATGAAAGAATAGCAAAAGCAGAATTAGAAAAACATATAGAACTAACTATTAGTAAAGTAAATGAAGAGCAAGACTGGTTTGTTAGACAATTTGATAAAAAGATTATTAAAGATGAGTTTGATAATATTATAAAAGTTTATGAAGTGTTTAATGAATATATAGATAATATAGCAGAAGTATATTATGTAGTATTAGAAAAAGTTGAGGTGTATGAATAATGAAAACAATAATTAGAGAATATGAAATAGATGAAGTAGGTTATGATTTATATGTTTTTGGTAAATTATTAAATGAATATGTTATTGAAGATGATTTGACATTATTTGTTTATGATAATTGCCATAAAATATATATAGTTGAAGATAAAGATGATATTGAAAGTGTTAAGAAAATGTGGGGAGAAGATACAAAATTTTATAATATTGATGAACTTCCTAAAATATGGGGAGAAACTTGTCCTTTAAGATTTATAAGTAATTGGAAGTTAGATAAACAATTTATTCATCAATGTTGTGGAGCAGAGTTTGAGTTTGTAGATTAGGAGTGTGAACTATGAAAATATGGTTTAAAAAATATGATTTAAATAATGATTTAGACTTCTTTAATAAAGTTTTATTAAAAGCAAGTCAAGATAGATTTGAATTAAGAAAAAGTAAAAATAATAAATATTATTTATATGATTTTGATGATAGAGAAGTAATTAGAAATAAAGCAGAAGTAAAAGATATAATTGAGTGTCAATATTTAGAAAACTTTGTTTCTAAAAAAGAGTATAAAAGAATAGAAAATATTTTAAAGGAGATGATTTAAATGACTGATAAAGAAGTTTTAGCAGAATTAAAGATTTGTTATGAATTATTAAATGACATAAGAGAAAACAACGAGGGTAGATTTAATGATGAAGAAGATAGTATTATTTGGAAAATGGGAGAGCAAATTGATGATTTATATTCAAAAGTTTATGGAAATGCTATAAATAGTGAATATAAAGATGAATTAAAGATTAAAACAAAACAAGAATTTGATAGTGATATTATAATTGCAGATAATGTTTATACTGATTATAATTTTGTTAAAAAAGGAACTTTTGAAATAGAAAAAGACAAGTATAATGAAAGTGAATATACTACTTGTGAAGATATTGGTTATAATTGGTATTTTGATGAAATTGGTTATAAACATACTAATTGGGAGTATGATAGATTAGCAAAAGGGTTTATGAAAGCATTAGATGAAATTAATGAATTAAGTAAACAAGTAGGAAAAGATTTTGATTATTATGATAAAACTTGTGAATTAACTGAATTAAGAAACTTTGATAGTTTAGAATTATTAGATGAATATGGAAGTGATAATGATGAATAATGGAGATAGAAAAAATTGGAACTATTATAAATTAATTTTTGACATTTATAAAGTTGAAGTTGGTGTTCTTTTAGATAAAGATAATAGTGAATATAATGATTATAATGATTTTTATGATAGAAGAAATAGTTATTATGAAGAAAATAGTGTATTATTTTTAGATTATAATAGAGCAGTTGAATATGCAAAAGATTATGTTGAAAATGGTGTAAATGGAACTTATTCTATTATTTCCAAAATAAAATATGATAGTGAAGAGATTTATGGAAAGAAAGCAACTGATACTGAAATGAATTATGTTATGAACGACATTAATTATATATTAGGTGGTGGCTTTGTGGAAGATATTGGTATGTTTCACGGCTTATATTCTCTTGACAATGTTATATATAGTTTATATAAAGTTAGAGATGAGAAAAACCCTTATTATTTAGGAAAAGGAAATGGAAACATTATAGAAAACTTTGTAAAAACAAAAGAAGAATTAGTTGTAGATTTTATGTTTGATAATGATTATATTAATGGAAGTGAATACGACCATTGGTTTGAAGATGATATTATAGATATAGACCATAAAATAGTATTATTATATTTAGCACTTGAAGAAATGAGAAAATTACATTTAGCAGTTGAAGAAGAGAGAAGAATTAATGATTATATTACAAGTGTTTTAGTAAAATATGAAAATAAATAGTGCAGAAAAGTGAAATATCACGAAGTAATGTGCTATAATAAAAGTGTAAAGAAAAGAGGTACGATTATGAAAAGTGAAGAAGAAATTTTAAAAGATTATTTTAATTGTAAAAGACCATTTAAGAAAAATGGTAAGTTAAGTAAAAATGGAGAAAAGGCTTATGCTAGATTAGTAAGTTTATTAGCAGATATTGACAACTTAATAGATATTAACTTTTCAAGTAAAATTGATGAATTAGATGAAATATTTGAAAGTGATGAAAAAAATATGAGTAAGTTTGTTGATAAATATGGAAATATAATTGATTAAGGAGGAGATTTTAAATGTTTAAAGAATATAAAGATGAAAGAATAAATGAATTAATTAAAAAGAGTTTTGAATTAGCAGTTAGAGATGATGAGTGGAAATTGAGATATTTACAAGAGTGGAATATATTATTTGAAGATATTGATAAAATGCTTGAATATGTAGAAAACGGCTATAAAGGAGAATTAAGAGTAAATAGTAATATGTGGTATATTCTACAAGAAACATTAGTAAGAATATTAGCATTATATGATTTACAATTAGTAGGAGAAGAAAAAGTAAGTGAAAATGAACTTGTTGTACCTATTAGCAGAATTGGAAATATAAAAGAAAAAGTATTTAATAAAATGATACAATATGGTTGGAATTTAGAAGATAATAAATTAGAAGATTTTAATAATGTTTATAATCTTCACAAAGATTTTTTGAATAGTTGCTATGATTTTAAATGTGAAGTTGAAGAAAATAATGAAATTTTAAATATGAACGATATTAGTGTGTCAAGTTTTGAAGATATGTTAGATTTTATGACTGATTTTTTAAGGGCTTTTGAAGAAGTAGATAAGGAGAGATAATTATGGCAAATTTAAGTATAACAAGAATAAAATACCCAAAAAATGATACTATTGAATATGAATATGAAAGTTTAGATAGTTTGCTTATGGAATTAAAGCAAATGATTATTGATAAAAAAGTTAATAAAGATGATATTATAAGAATTGAGGTGTAATTATGAAAGAAAAATTAATTAAAAGACTATATAATTATTGGGCTTGTACTGATGATGATTTAAATAATGGGTTATGGGAAAATATTAGTGATATTATTAACAATAAAGGTAAAAATGGAGCAGAAGATTTGTTAGACTGGTGCAGAAATGATTATGATAGAGCAAAAGAAAATTATATGGAATTACATAATTTAAATGAAGATGAAATGGAAAAAATTATGGAAGATAATTGTGGAAATTTTGAATTTATGTATGATGAAATTGGTTTTTTAGAAGAATTAGATGAAATATGGGACATTTGTAATTGGTATTTAGATTATTGTAATGATGAAATGGGAGAAGATACATTTTATAGTTTAAGTGGGTTAGGAAGTGTTGAATAATATGGAATATTTATATGTTGGAAAAGTTTTAAAAGTAGTAGAGCAAATGAAAAAAGAAATGATTTATCAAATAAAAATGATTAAATTAGATGATACTGATTTTGAAACAAATGAAGTTGAAAATATATTAGATAATGAAGTTTTATATTTGGAGTGTATTAATGGTATTTATCAAGATTTAATTACTGATAATTTAAATAGAAATGATGAAATTGGTATTTATTATAACCCTATGGGTAATTTATACTATGAAAAGATAGGAGATGAAGATAATGAATAGTTTATTATTAGATATTGCAAATCAATTAAGAAATAGTTTAAAACTACAAGAGGGTTTAAATGGTTATTTGATTAAAGCAGTAAAGACTTATTATGATTTAGAGGGAAGTTTAAGAATAGCAGTTAAGGTTTACAATAGAGCAGAAGAAAAAGATGAAGTTATTATATTAGGAGCAGATTTATTAGCAGATTTAACTGATGAAAATGAAGAAAAATGGTTTGAGGAGTTGAATTAATATGAGAGAAAAATTATTAAATTATGGTTATTTATGGTTAGGTATGAAGAAAATTAGTTATGGTTATGCACTAGAACTATTTGAAAGAGGAACAAAAGATAGTGATAATGTATATCTATTATATGAAGATAATACTGAAAATTTAGCAGAAAGTATTGAAGATATTAAATGCCATTATGAAAATGGTGGGGAATTTGGAATTGAATTAAAAGATTATGATAATTATGTGGTATTTGTATTAGGAAGAGATTTATTAAAAGGTATTCTTCCTTATGAAAATGATATTGCTTATGAGTGGTGTGTTAATCTTGCAAAAGATTTTGAAATTAGTGATTTTAATGTAAATACAAAAGGACTTTATGAGTGTTTAGAAGAATATGTAAAAGCAAATTTTTATTTAGATGACAACGGAAATATGAGTTTTAGAGGACACGATTTATATGAAACTATTGGTGGTGTTAGAATATGATTAAATTAGGAAAACAAAGTAATTGGTATAGACCTTATTATTATGATAAATATGTAATAAAGGAAATTAAATTTTATAATAAAAATGGAATTGTTGTAGAAAACCCTAGTGGTTGGTTTGAAAACGAACACAAAGATTTAGATTATATTTCATTAGATATTGATGAAATAAAACTAAAAAGAAAAGAAGATTTTAATTTAAAAGGTGCTTTTATAATAAGTAAAGGTAAAAATTATGCAGATGAATTAGAGGCAGTATTATATATTAATGTTGATTTAGTTAATTTGCATTTTACTGAATATAAAAAAGAATTTGATAGTATAAGAAAATATTATAAAGGTGTAGATTTTGATAATCAAGAATTTGAAATTGCAGAAAATGTTAAGTGGCTAAAAGAAAATTGGTACACTTATCAAACAATAGTACAAGAAAATGCAAAGAAATTAGAGAATATATATTATGATACTACAATAGATGAAGTAGCAGAGTGCATAAAAAATATTAAAAAATATGCAGATAAAATGTTTAAAGAAAGAAGAAAAGTGGAAAGTTATAGTGTTGAAGATTATATAAAAGAAATGGAAAGTGAGAAATAATGGAAAAAGATATTTATAATTTATTAGATAATTTAAAAAATGGAATTAGAGAAGATTTTAATATTTATGTTGGTGTTGAAGAATATAAAGATATTGTTAAATTGGGAAGAAATAGAAAAGAAAAATTACAACTTTTGATTATGTGTTATGTAAATAACCCTACAATAGAAGAATTAAATAATTGGACACTAGAACAATTTTTAGAATATGTTAAAGAAACTGATGATGAAGAATTTTTTGAACAAGATATGGTTGAAATAAGAAAATGTATTAAGATTATTGAAGAGGAGAGTGAATAATATGAGTACAAGAGGTTATTATGGAATTAAGAAAAAAGGAGAATTAAAAGGGGCTTATAATCATTTTGATAGTTACCCTAGTGGTTTAGGAAAAGATTTAGTAGAAACTATTAATGGAATAAAAAAGGAAGATAGATTAAATGTTTTAAGTGAAACTTTTGATTATATTGAATTAATTGATAGCAATATTGCTCCTACACAAGAGCAAAAAGATACTTGTGTTAAAGCAAATGTTGTAGATTTAAATGTTAGCACTAAAAGTTTAGATGACTGGTATTGTTTATTAAGAAAATTACAAGGTAATTTAAGTTCTTATATAAATAAAGTCGTACCTTATATGGAAAATGGAAATGATTTTATAGATGATACTCTATTTTGTGAGTGGGCTTATATAATTAATTTAGACACAAACAAGTTTGAAGTAATTTATGGTTGGAACAATAGAAGAAAAGCAGAGTTTGATTTATTAGATTTAAATTTAGATGAAATATTAGATTTAGAAGAGGAAGATGATTAAGTATGGGTATAATAACTTTATTTATAATGTGGACTAGCAAAAATCTTATGGACGGAGTAGTCGGTGTAATGGAAAAGAATATGGGAATTTATGATGAAGATGATGATTAAGGAGATTTAAAATGAAAAGAAATATTGATTTTATAAACGAGTATGGGAAAAGAGAGTTCTATGATATGTGTAATTATATACAACAAGACCTCTCTCTTGCAAAAGCACAAAGACAAATAGGGGGTTTTAAGGTCAATAATTCTAAAAAAAGAGTTAAGTTTTATAGAAAAGATAAGGAAAGTGTATGTTTAGAATTTGCAACTATTTATTATATTGGTTGTTCTAAACTAAAAGAATATATAGAAAATATGTAAAGGAGCAGACAAGATGAGAAAAGTTAATTTATTTGGGTATGAAGTTTGTGAAAACGGAACTATATTAAATTTAAGTGGGAAACCTATGGTGTTTAATAAGACAATAGACTTATCTATTAATGGAGAAGTTAAGAGTGTTTCTTATGCTAGATTTGTTTATTATGCTTTTCATCAAGATTTTGATTTTGAAAATCATAGATTTTGTGTAAAACATAAAGATAATAATATAGAAAATAATGCAATTGATAATCTTTATATTACAAATAAAAAGAAACATTTAAGAGGAGAAAATAATTCAAGAGCAAAATTAACTAATAAAGAGGTTGAAGAAATAAGAGAAAAATATTTTAGAAATGAAATAGAAAGCAGAGATGAAAGTATAAATAACCCCTTTAAAAAAGTTAGTTATAGAAAATTAGCAGAAGAATATGGTGTAAGCCATAATCTAATTAAGCAAATAGTTAAAGGAGAGTGCAGAAAAAGTGGCTAAATATAGAACTAAAATTAAAGCACAAATAAATATTTATAAAGAAATAGAAGCAGAGGCAGATGATTATATTTCTGCAAAACAACAAGTTATGCAATTAAGCAGTAAAATGTTAGATGATAGCAGAGAAGTTATTGAAAATAACGATAAAGATATTAAAAGAAATATGTCTTATTGGAGTTATAATAAAATTGAAGAAATAAAGGAGAAATAATTATGCAAAAAGCAAGATTTTATACCAAAATAGTTGGTGGAGAAGATTTAACTAAATATAATAATCAAATTGTAGAGATTATTGATAGCAAAACTATTCGTTGGGACACAAGATATACAATTAGATTTAAAAATGGTAAAATTGTTAAAAATATTATGGGAAATGAGTTAGATTTTGATATTTAATTAAATGGAAATTTGAAAATCGTGGGGGTTTGATAATTATGAAAGGAAAAATTAAAATGGAAGAAGAAAATAGTTATTTTAGAAATGTTGTAAAAGAGGCATTAAATGACTTGAAACATAATAGTCAAGCCTATGTGTTCTTTATAGAACAAGTAAAAGCAGTTAAAGAAGAATTTAAAGGAAAGCTAAAAGTTGAAGAAAAAGAGGGAGTATATTACTTGACAAAAATAAAATAATATGCTATATTATAAATAATAAAGGAGGTGTAAATATGGAATTAGAGCAAGTTTTCAAATCTTATAGAGATTATAAGACAAAAATTGAGGGTAAAAGTAAGAACAGCATAGACCAATACTTATATAGAATACAAAGTTTTTTGGACTATAATAACATAAAAACAAAAGAAGATTTATTGAAAATGAATTCTCAAAATGTAAAAAATTGGCTATCTGATTTGGCAGATAAAGGCAATAAGGAGAGAAGTAGAAATACTAAATTAACGGCAATTAAAGAAATCTACAAGTTCTTAAAAGATGAATTTAAAGACCAAATTGATGAAGATATTTTAAGAATACCTTTTGCAAAAGTGCCTAAAAGAGAGGCTAAATGTTTAGATTTTGAGGATGCAATGGACTTATTAAGTTATGTTAAAGATAGTCGTGTTAAAACTGGTATGGCTATTGGGTTTGGTACTGGTGTTCGTTTTTGTGAACTTATTCAAATAACTTGTACTGATATTGAAAATGGTTATGCAGATATAATTGGTAAAGGAAATAAAGAAAGAAGAATTTGGTTTGATTTATGGGTACAAGAAATTGCTAGACAATTTATAAATGGAAAGAGAGCAAGAATTGTTGAAAAAAATGGAAAGCAAAATGATGATACTCTAATGTTAAATGATAATGGAAATATTATTTTTCGTAATAACTTTGAAAGAAGTATGAAGACTTGGGCTAAAAAGTTTAATGAAGAACCTTTATATGAGGGAAGATTAGACTGGTATAACCATTTTAGTCCTCATAAATTAAGACATAGTTTTGGAACGGAGCAATTAAGAAGAGGAAACGACATTGCAACAGTTCGTGATGAGATGGGGCATTCAAATATTGCAACGACAAACAATTACTCTCACTCTAACGGAGAAAGAGTTCGTATGGCTATGTTAAATGAAACAAATAAAAAACAAAAAGAGGAAGAAAAAGAAGTAGAACTTCTATTAAAGAAGTTAATGGAAAACAAAGATTTAAGAGATAAAGTTAAAGAGATGATAGGAGATGAGCAGTATGGGGAGAAAAAAGAATAATGAAGTGTCTGATGAAATGGCAGAAATACTAGGTGGCAATGCAGTAGAAATGGAAGAAGAGCCAAATGAAGACACTTTTTCTAATGATGAAATAGAACAAGCAATAGCAGAAGAAATGGAAACAAATAAAGATAAAGAAGAAGAGCCAAAACACTTTGAGATTATAGAAAAAATAAAAAAAATTGAAACCTATTTTAATGAAATTGATGAGTATTTTGACAATATATCTTCTTATCAAAGCCAAAATGATGAATATATAAGTGATTTATTACACTATATGGAAGTTAATGAATTTACACAAGCAAGTGCTTTAAAGTTTGTTAAATTATTAAAAGAAAAAAGAATAAGAAGAAGAACATTAAACAATGACTGGGAAATTAAAAGAGTATTTGATAGTGGAAGACAAAGATTTTCGGCAGGAACAGACCAAAGAGAAATGTTTATGGCAAGTCTTTATAAGAAAGAAAAAGAATTATCATATCCTTATAACCCACGACAAGTAAATTTTGATGAAATAGACCAATTAATAGCAGTAAAAAGAGGCAGAAAATCTAAAAAAGATGATGAATTAATTGGAGTATAAATGAAAAATAAAATTTTGTGGGGAATTTATTAAATGAAAAATTTAAAATCGTGGGGAGTTATTAGAATATGAAAATTTTGATAATTTTTCACAAAATAATAACAATTTTATTAAATGGAAATTTTAATTTTGTGGGAGGAATAAATTATGGAAAAAGAAAGATATAATTATTTTATAAGTTATGTATATACAATAGATAGTTTTAGTTTTGCAGATATATTTGGTTCAAGTAAACAAAATTATTTTGGAAATGCTTTTGTAAATTATGATACCAAATTAGAAGATTTTTTAATAGAAAATTATAATGAAGTCAAAAGAATGATAGCAAAAAGTGTTTGTGAACAATATAATGAAATGAAAAAGAAAGCTCACGAGCAATTTGATAAAGAAAATGAATATAAATATGATGAAAATTTGGTTACTGAAAATAATATAACTATTATAAATATTGTGCCGAAGAAATATGAGGTGTTTAAAAATGTTGAAGAAAGAGAAAATTAAATTATATTGTGAATGTTGTAAAAAAGAAACTAATCACATTTCGAAATTTGATTTAGTTAAAAGTTTTATGGATGGTGCTTTTATGTTTATGACAAAAGGTTGGAGTATGATGCACGAAACTCAATTATTTGAATGTTGCGAATGTGGAAATGTAGTAGAAGTGGAGGTGGAAGAATAATGGAATTAGAATTAACACAATTAAAATCTATGATAAATAAGATGAAAATAGAAAAACTTGTTTTTAGAAGTTTAAAAGCAGAAGAATTAACTGAAGAATTTATAGATAAATTTATTGATACTATGGAAAACATTTATAATACTAATATTATGGTATTAGAAGATGTTGTTAAAAAGATGGAAAGCAAAGGTTCTGAAAAAGATGGAAAGTAAAAGTAGAGAATGCAGTTTTTATGCAGATGAAATGAATTATGAAAGAATGGAAAGCAAATTAGAAGAGATGGCTCAAGATTTAACTCTTGCAGAAGTTCTTAAAATGGTAAGAGAAATATGTTATGATATGGTGTATTATAATGGGGAAGATAATTGTGGAGTTATTTATAGAGATGGAAAATATTCTAAAAAGAATATAGAACAGGCTTGTCAATTACAAAGAATGGTAAGCACGGCTTGTGATTTATTTGGACAATCTATAATTAATCATAGAGAATTCGATGATGGTTATCTTAATAAATGGCTTAATGGTGGAGCAATGGAACTACAAATAGAAAGCCTAAAAAATGAAATAGATAGTCTTAAAGACCAAATTCAAGATTGGAAAGATAGATGTTATGATTTAGAGTGTGAAATGAGGGAGCAGTAATGACGGAAATTGAACACAATAAAATAGAAAATAAATTAAAAAAAGAATATGTTGGAAAATTTATTTGGGTTTTAGAAGATAGTGGAGATTTTGATAAAATTGTAGATGTTTATGTTGATTATAGGGAAGAGGCTCAACATATGAATAGAGTTGTTACTGAAAATGGAAATATTTATTTCATAACTGAATTGTTGGAAACTAGAAAAATAGATAAAAAGGAGGTATTTCTAATTGATTGAAAATAATAATAGAATACAAAGTATGCTCCATAATATTTTAGAAAAAGTTAGTATAATTCAAAAAGATTTTGAAAGAAATGGAGAAACTCATTATGATTATATTCTTGAAAAATTAAGTTCTGCTCAATGGGATTTAAATGTACTAATTAAAATGGCAAACGATAGAAAAGACCTTGACAAAAGAGATAAAATATGATAGTATTTTGTTAGGTTAAGATAGGGAGGATTGAAATGGCTAGATTTATATTTGACGCAGATAAAATGGAAGACATAAGCGACGGCTATCACACATTCAAAGAACTTTATGAATTTAGAAAATTATATAATGCAGCTTTGTTTAATGAATGGGCTGAAAATGGAAAAGTAGAAGTCTATAAATCAAAAAGACATTTTGACGGAGAAGAATGTTTTGGTGGTGGATGGTTTATTGTTGTAGCAATATTACCAACTGGACAAATAAGTAATCATTATGAATTAAAAGACTGGGATTTATTTAAAATACCAGAATGTGAAAAATCACGATATGAATTTGACGGACATACTTCAGAAGATGTTATAAAAAGATTAAATGGAATTCTATAATTTGTGGGGAGATGAATAATTGTGAAAAAAATTAGAAGAGAAACATTTGAAACAAATAGTAGTTCAACACACGCATTAACTACTACAAATAATTTAGGAAAAGATTATATTCCTTTTGGAAATAACATTAAAATTAGATTTTTTGACGAAGAAGAACCATTAGTAACATTAGAAGATAAAGTAAGCTATTTAGTATCACATATTATTAGTTGGTATAAATGGAATGCAGAAAACTATGAAGATTTAATTGAACAAGTTAAGGAAAATAGAGATTTTAAAAGAATAGAATATTATGTTCAAGAAAGATACGGCAAAAGAATTGTATTTCCTGAAAAATACGACGGAGATTTAGAAGATATTGTAGAAATAAATCATCAACTTCAAAGTTGGGAACACGACCTAGATGAAGTTTTAAGAGATATGGTTGATGAAAGAGATTTGCTTGATGAAGTTTTATCTGATGGAAAAATGATTATATTTGGAAGAGATTAATTAAATAATAGAGAGGTGTTTAGAATGAGAAAGAAAAAAGAAAATAAAATATATTATTACACAGTAGAATATGCTAGTGGAATATTAAGAATTAATAGCAGAGATAGTATTATCATAAAATCTAATAAAGAATTAAAAGAAGATTCTTTTGTGGTAGTTGAACATATAGGATGTGGAGTTTTTATAGGAAGAGTATATAAAGAATTTTGTCAAGAAGATTGTATTCCTTCCTCTGCAAAAGAATATAGATATTTAAAAGATATAAATTTATCAGACTGGGTAGAAGAAATTGAAAGAAAGAAGAGAATGGAAGAACTTCAAAAAAAGATGGAAAGCAAATTTGCTGAAATAGATAAAAAGAAGAAATTTGAATATTATGCTCAAATAGATGATGACTTTAGAGAGTTATATTTAGAATATGAAGATTTAGGAGGAAAAGGAAATGAGATTGATTAGACGAAAAACATTTGAAACTAATTCAAGTTCAACTCACGCAATTACAATTCCTAGAAAAATAGATAAAAATTTATCAAAAGGTGTCAGACCAAGTATTTATTTTCATATAGGAGAATTTGGTTGGGCTTATGGAAAACACGAATTAAAAGACTACATTTGGACTGCAATTTGTGATATTTATCCTAATGAATGTGAAGAATATAAACAAAAAATCATAAATATATTAAGTCCTTATTACAAAAGAATAGAATTTGAAGAGCCTAAATTTGATGAGCATTATGATGAAGATGGAAATCTTGAATGGAAATATTTAGATAGTATGCAAGGTTATGTAGACCATTGTTACGAATTAAAAGAATTTTTAGATGAAATATTTGAAAATGAAGAATTGTTTGTTAATGCTATTTTAGATGGTTATGTAAGAACTGGAAATGATAATGCCGATGGTTATGATTTAGATGATTTAGATGATAACCCAGACTATTATCATTACTATAAAGGAAATTAAGAAAAGAGGTGTTAATATGAAATTAATAAGAAGAAATACTTTTGAAACTAATAGTAGTAGTACCCACGCACTTGTAATTATTTCTAAAGATGATTATAAAGCTTGGCAAGAAAATAAAAAGGTTTTAAATTTATATAATGGAACTGCTGAAGATTTAAGTGAACAAGATAAAGAAATCATAAGAAATGAAGATGGTTCTATTGATTATAAAGGAGAACATTTTGATAGTGAGTATGACTTTATGGAAAGCGATTATTATGATGTAATAGATGATGGCAATGCTTCAAAAGAATATATTGATAATTATGCCGAAGTTGAACAAAAAGAACTTGGAGATAATGTTATAATGAGTATTTATAGAGGCGAGAGGTGGTAGAATGAGGTTAGTTAGAAGAAATACCTTTGAAACCAATTCTTCTTCTACACACGCCCTTGTAATTCCTCACAAAGTAGATAATGAAAATTATGAATTAGGAGATAGCTTAGACCATAATTATAGTTATGGGAGAGAAGAAAGCCGTTTAGTTGATAACTGGGATGAAAAACTTGCTTATGTATATATAACTATTAAAGAATTAAATGAGTGGGCTGAAAATAAATTTAAAATAACATCTGAAATGATAGAAAGATTTAAAGAAAATGTTAATAAGGCTTATAATGAGGTTTATAATATAGTTAAATATAAACCTTATGAAGGAGACCCAAAGCCAAATGATATATTTAATTATATTGATAGCGATGGAAAAGATGATTTAGTAAAAGACCATATAATCATTAGAAATGATGGTTGGTGGAGTCCTTATGTTGACCACGTTGGACAATTTGCTGATGAAGATGATTTTCTTAATAAAGTTTTTAATGATTATGAATTTATTAAAAGATTTATTTTCAATAAAGAAAGTTATATAACTATCGGTGGAGATGAATATCGTGGTTATAATATCAAAACAATAGGATTTGAATATGACTATAAAGAGGGAGACCATAGAATGAATGAAAAAGGAGAATTACCTCCAAAAGAATGGTTAGATGAAAGTGGTTGTATTAAAGATGAATATTGGGATAAATATTGGAATGAATATACTCTTGATACTGGAGAATTTTGGGATAAATTAAGAGAATATGAAAAAGAAAATGATGTATTTTTGAAAGGAAATTAGAATATGAAATTAGTAAGAAATAATGTTTTTGAAACAAATAGTAGTTCTACACATAGTATAAGTATATGTAGATATGAAAAACCACAAGAAAATAATATTCCTAGAAATTATAAAGATGTTTATATGGTATCTGAATTTGGAGATGTTGGTGGAAGTGATGAAACTTATGCTTGTGATACGCATAACACTGAAGTTTCTAAATTAAGATTCTTAATAAATATGATTGCTTCTGTTTATGAAGATAGTGAACTTTATGAAAATTGGGAATATGAACGAAGAGATGATGAAATATATAAAAAAGAATATTTCAGAAAATTGATAACTCAAGATTTATTTGTTTGGTTAAAAGAAGTTGTTTTTGAAGAAACTGGAACAGAGATAGAAATGGAAATGCCTTCAAATAATTGGTTTCCATATTTTGAACAAACATATACCGAATATGATTCTATAGAAAATATGCTAGATATAGAAGAGGATGAAAACGGTAAATATAATAAAGATAAGTTCAAAGCTAGAATAAAAGATATAATATTTAATAGTAAGGTTTATATTGAAAATGAAAATTGCCCTTACGGAATGGAGAGATAATATGAAGTTAATAAGAAGAGGAACATTTGAAACTAATAGTTCTAGTACACATTCAATTACTATGTGCAAAGAAAGCGACTTTGATAAGTGGAAAAACGGAGAAATGTATTGGAATAGATGGGATGAAAAATTAGTTTCTAAAGAAGAAGTAGAAAAGGAAATGGCTAAACTTAAAGAAGAATTTATATCAGAACATCCAGATTATGATAAAGATGACGCAGACTGGGAAGAAGAATTAGAAGACTATTTAAATTCAGATAAAGAATATTATACATATGAAGAGTTTAATGATTATGATTATATAGAGTATGAAACATTTGAGGATAAATATGAAGGTGTAGTAGCATTTGGTTATTATGGGTATAATTAATTAGCAAATAATAGAGGTGATTGAAATGAAATTATTAAATAAATATAAAAATGGAAATGTAAAAGTACAAATATTTGATGATGGTACTCGTATAATAGATATTCCAGATGGAGAAAAACCAAATTTAGATTTTCCTCTTAGTATGGATTTTAAAATAACAAATTGGTGTGACCAAATGTGTCCAATGTGCCACGAAAAATCAAATCCAGATGGAGAACACGGAGATGTTATGAATTTAAAATTTATAGATAGTTTAAGACCTGGAACTGAAATGGCAATTGGTGGAGGAAAAGTTACAAGTCATCCTCAATTAAAAGAATTTTTACAAAAATTAAAAGACAAAGGCGTTCTACCTAGTATTACAGTTCATCAAAATGAATTTGTTGATAAAGTAAACTTAATTAATGAACTTATAGATGAAGATTTAATATATGGATTAGGTGTTTCTTATTTAAAGCCTTATGATATGATGTGGAAAGCCGTTGCTGAAAATGAAAATGCCGTAGTTCATTTAATTGCTGGTATTCACGGGAAAGATGTTTTTGATTATTTAGCCCAATTTAACTGCAAAATATTAATTTTAGGCTACAAAAATTGGGGTAGAGGTGCAGAATTAATTAAGAATACTAAAATAGGTAAAGATATAGATGACAAAATTAATTGGCTTAAAGAAAATCTTCCTAAATATTTAGATAAGTTTAAAGTTGTTTCTTTTGATAATCTTGCTATTAAGCAACTTGATGTTAAAAATATCTTAAGCAACGATGAATGGAATGAGTTTTATCAAGGAGATGATGGAACTATGACTATGTATGTGGATGGAGTTAAGCAACAATTTGCTAGAACATCTACTTCCCCAGACAGATATGAATTAAAAGATAATATTGATGATATGTTTGAGGTGATAAAAAATGAAGCTCAAGATAACAATAAGAAATAAAGATGATATAAAGTATTATAGCCCAGATAGTCATTGGGCTTCTTTCATCGCTGTAGTCAGAGAAATAATGGAAGAATCTGAAGATAAAACTGCTAATATGTTAGTAAAATTAATGGACACAATTAAAGTTGCTGGATTAATTTCTTTTGAACCACAACCAAAAGGCGACTATGTTATTATGGGAGATTTCATAAAAGATGAAAAATGGGGATGGCAATTTAAAATTGATGGTGGTTATGAAAATGTTAAATTAACAACACCAGAAGAAAAAAGATTGTTTTTAGAACAAATATTAACTGACCGACAAGTTGATAGTTTATATAATACATTTGAAGACCCTTTTGAATATGTAAAAAATGGTAATGTGGCAAAATTAATGGAGGCTAAATTTATTGGGGAACATACGGCAAATAGAATTATAAGCAAATTTAATGCCACTATGGATTTAGCTCCTGCATATAATTTCTTTAAACCATTGGGAGTTACTCCTTTATTAATTAATAAACTATGTGATACTTATGGAAATGCCGAAAATGCTATAAAAAAATTTAAAAAGAATCCATATATTTTAGTTGATGATATAAAAGGAGTTGGATTTTTAAGAGCAGATGAAATTGCCTTAAAATATAATATAAAACCTGATGACCCTTTTAGAATAAAATCGGGAATAAGATATATTTTTAAAGATGAAGCTAATAATAATGGCTCTACTTGGTTAAAAATAGATGATTTTGAAAACAGAATAGTAGAACTACTAAAAATACCATTAGAAAATATCAATAAATGTGTATCAGAAATGATAAAAGAAAAGGAAATATATTATAATAAAGAAAAAGAGCAAATAGCTTTAATGTATTATTATGATTTAGAATGTAAAATTGTTAATAAATTATTAAGTTTGCAATCCGCTGAATGTCAAGAATATACCGAAGAAGAAATAGAAAGAGGAATAAATAAAACACAACTAGAACAAGGTTTTGATTTCACAGATGAACAATTAAATGGAATAAAATCTATTTTAAAAAATAATGTATCTTTAGTTGTTGGTTTGGCTGGTACTGGTAAAACTTCTATAATTAAAGGTGCATATCAAATTTTCCCTTATAGCACTATAATCAAGCAATGTGCATTTTCTGGACAAGCAGCTAAAAGAATAAATGAAGCGACTGGTTATCCTAGTAGTACAATTCATAGATTGTTGGGATGGCAAGGAGAAATATTTACATACAGAGAAACTTTTCCTTTGCCAGTAGATGTAGTTATTTTAGATGAAGTTTCTATGGTTGGGCTTGAATTATTTTGGAGTTTAATACAAGCAATACCTCGTGGAGCAAAATTAATAATGCTTGGAGATAATGGTCAGTTACCTCCAATTGGTGTAGGTAATTTATTAAGTGATTTAATGGCTAGTGAAAAAATAAATTTTGTTGAATTAACTAAAATTCATAGACAAGCAGAAAAAAGTGCTATTATTACGACATCTCAAAAAATTAGAAAGAAATTATTTTTACTTTCTGGAGATTATGAAGGCGATGAAACATACGGACAATTAAGAGACCTTCATTTATGTGCAAGACAAGAGTCTGATAATCTTTTTAATTTATTGATAGAAACATTTATGGATGAATATAATAAAAATAATAAAAATATTCAAGATGTTCAAATAATAGTTGCTCAAAATCAAAGAGTTGCATTAGGCAGAGACCAAATAAATAGGGAAATACAAAATAGGATAAATCCTAAATTATTATTATCTCAACCAGAAATAAAAATAAAATATCAAAATGTTTTAAGAGTTAATGATAAAATTATAAATAGAGAAAATCATTATGATGTTGAAACACCAGATGGTATTCAAACAAGTATTTATAACGGCTCTATGGGAGTAGTAAAAGAAATTAATAAAAATTATATTATAGTTGATTTCTTTGATGAAGGAGAAATAGTTATTCCTTCTGAATACTATGGAGGATTAGAACTTGCTTATGCAATAACCTGTCATTCAAGTCAAGGTTCTCAATTCAAAGTGACTATTGTTGGCTTTGATAATTCTTCATATATATTATTATCAAATGAATGGCTATATACGGCTATCACAAGGGCTAAAAAGATGTGCCACATAGTGACACAAACAAAAGCTTTAAATATGGCTGTAACACGCCATAAAACGGTTGATAGAGATACATTTTTATTAGAACTATTTAATGATAAAAAATAGTTCTTTTTTTATTGTTTAATCTTGACATTTTTACATTTTTATGATAGTATTAATACATAAGATAGAGAGGGTGCTTAAGAGTGAGAGAATTATTTAAAGAATTAAAAGAAGATTGGTTATATTATTTAGGCGGATTTATTTTATTATTATTTATGGGAGGAGTAATAGCATTTGTAGTATTTTTAGCGTTTTTAACTGCTATAAGTGTAATGTAAGGAGGATTTTATGAATAATGTTTTAATGAAGTGTGGACATACAGCCAATGCAGAGTACGAAGATGGGCAACCTTGTTGTTTAATTTGTGCTCCAAGAATAGAAGCTTTTGAAATAGTAGAAGAAAAACCAAATTTAAAAGGAAGAAAAGCAAAATGTACTGATTGTGAAAAAATTACTGACAGCAGATGGGACTTACCATTTTTTGAATATAGACCGGATGAAGAATTTGACCACTACTACTGCGGGTGTTGGGGTTGGTCGTAAATGGAAGAAATATGGAGAATGATAGATTTTATTCCAGAATTAAGAAAAGACCAATATATGATTTCATCGGATGGCAGAATTAAATCTTTGTACTTTGTAAAAAGACCTAAAAATCAAAATGAAGAGAAATATTATTACAGAGAATTAATAATGTCTCCCCATAAAAATAAAGGATATATGGTAATAGGATTAAGTAATATAAATTATAGGCATACTTATAAAATACATAGATTAGTAGCAGAAGCTTTTATACCAAACATAGAGAATAAATCAGAAGTCAATCATAAAGACGGAAATAAAGAAAATAATTCCTATTTAAATCTTGAATGGGTCACCAGACAAGAAAATCAAAAACATAAATGCGATGTTCTAGGTTTAAATAAGCATACTTCCAGACCAGTTAAATGCCTCACAACAAATAAAATTTATCCATCAGCTTTAGAGGCAGAGAGACAAACGGGAATTGACCATTCGTGGATTGCTCGTTCTTGCAATAAAGGGTGTTTAACTAAAGGATTATCTTGGGAATATTATAAGGATTAGGAGGTTAATATGAAAACTATATATGATGCTGGAAATGAAGATGCTTTAGCAACTCAAGGTTACAAACCATATAAAGATACTACTTTAAAATCAATGTCTAAAGATGACTTAATAGACCAAATTAGATGTTTAGAACATAATTGGGCTGGAGAAATAAAAGCAAATAAATTACTTTCTTATAGATTAAAATGTTTTTTAGATGTTTTAGATAAAAATGGACACCCAGAAAAATTTAGTCAAATATGTGCATTGCCAGGAGAATATGGTTATAGTCAAGAAAAATCTGAACCAAATTTAAATTTATTTTGGGAAGGAAGAGATGACTATTGGTATAATAGTTGGTTATATGCTCAAAGAAAAATTAGAGGTTTAAAAAATGGAATAAAAGATATTAAAACATATAAACCAAAATATTATGATAAAGATTTGGCTGAATGGTTTGATTTAGATATAGATTATTTGATTAATAATTCACTATCAATAGAAGATTTAGAAGAAAGAGAAAGGGTTTATAATTCCGCCATCTTAGGTATATGGGATTTAGATAAAATGACTTATTTCACTGAGGAAGAACAAAGGGCTGAACAAAAAGAAATAGAAAGATTAAAGGTTGAACCTAAAGATAATTTTTTTGATTATTATGAAGAAAAGAAAGGTGATTATAATGACTAAAAAGAAAGAAATTGAAGAATTAAATCCTTCTGAATATTTTAATAATTTAAAAGATAAAATTCAAAATATCACAGATGAAGAATTAGTGGAGTTTTATCAAGGATGTTTGACCCTTGTAGAAAAATATAAAATAACAGGTCAAAAAAGAGTAATTCAAAAATTAAGATTTCTAGTTGATTGTGTAGAAAAAGAACGTGAAGCTGTTAAATTAGGAATAAATTCTTTTGTTTATAGAGAAGATATAGAAGAATATATAGATAATATTTCTAAAGATGTTGTTAAAATTATAGAATTAGAAAATTATCCTCGTGAAATTCCAGATGAAATAGTAGATATTATTTCTAAAACAAAAGATATTTTTGACCAATTTTATGTCGTTTTCACAGATTATACTGGAGAAGTTGAAAAACAAGTTTCTAAAGAACGCAGAGATAAAGACCCTATTTTATTTGGAAGTTTTCAAAAGAAATCGGAACAAGATAATGCTTTTTCAAGACAAGAAATTGTGATGAGTGATAGATTTTATTTTTTAGGAGATTGGGTTGACGAATATTGTGATTTAACTATGGATAAGTTCTTAAAGGAATCAGGTAAAGATAAACTTAAAGAAATTGGCACTCCTAAAAATATAGATGATATAAGAAAGGAATTAAACAGATTAGACGACAATTTAAAAATTGTTAATGTTCCTAAAAAATCATTCTTTAAAAAGATAAAATCTGTTTTAAGAAGAAAATGAAGTCTAATATAGATTTAACAGAAAATTTTGATTTCGCTATTCCTAGAAGGGCTTCCACTTCAAGTTCTTCTAGGGCATTTAGGAACTTAGAAATTTCTACTGTTATGTGGACTGCAAGTTATAATAAAAGCATAGGTAAATATTTATCTAAGTATATTTTAGATATACCATATTGCATAAATGAAGATATAGAACATAAACAAAGTGGAGGTTTAGTTCAAGGAAATGGAAATAGAAGAAAATTTATGGAATATGAAAATAACCCTGGTTGCTTTTGTGAGAGATGCGGTCGCAAAAAGAAATATCCGTGGGAAGATTTTAGTAGATTATTATGTCCTAAATGTGAAAAATATTTAGAGAGTGAGATGAGAGCAATACCGTGGAGAAGATAGGTAAAAAAGAAATTTATGAAGCTTTAATGAATATGGATATGTCTAAAAATATTTATGAAGCTTGTGAATTTGATAATTTTATTTGTGAATATTATAATTTAGAATATACTGAATATGAAGCACTTACAGAGGCATCACACGAGTTTAATTATATTGTTGATGTATTTGATTATATTGATGAAATTGTAACACAGAGAGGCTTTAAAACCGACGATGGACTTACTTATAAAAAGAAAAAGGAATATAAGCCTAGAGCTCCTAAAGTTCACCCAGGTCAATTAAGTCTCTTTTAATTTAGGAGGATAAATAATTATGAAAAAAAAGGAAGAAAAGGCAATTAATGAAGGGGCAGAATATATTATTTTAAATAAAGATGGACATAAAATATATGTTGATATGTATGATATAGATGATATTTTACCATTACAAGAAGTTATTTTTCAAGGAACTAATAAAAGGGCTATGATTTATACTGTTATGTTTAAAGATAAATCTTTTTGGCAAATTATTATGAATGATGAAGATTTAAAAATATTTAAAAATTTTAAAAAAAATCTTGACAAAGAAAAATAAGTATGCTATTATCTAATTAAGATAGGAGGAGATAGAATGGGATTAATGGATTTTATTAATGAGAAAATAATTGATTCTGAACTTAATGAAAATGATAGAGAGGAGAAAAGACAGACTAAGAAAAAGTTTAAAGCTGCAAAAAAAAGTTTAAAAGATATGACGGCAGATAGAGACCTATATAGAGATAAATATATAGCGATTCTTGAAGAAAAAGGAGAAGGATTCAATCAATATTTATTTTGGCAAAATAAAGCAAATGAATCTGAAGCAGATGAAAAAGAAGCAAGAAAAGAATTAACCGATGCAAGAAAAGATTTAAAAGATTACGACACTGTTGTAGGTAGGTTATTCACAAAAGAACCAGTCACATCTTTAGCAAAATGTGAAACATTTGATGATTTTTTAAATTACATTCTTAGAATACATTTTACGGATAAAGATTTACCTTTAAAGGGAATACAAGATGTTTGTAAAAAACTTAATATTACAAAATATATGATAAAGAAGGAGTCTGAATATTTATATAAGACTTTAGGTGTGGAAAAATGGGAGATAGAATAAAAGAAAATGCTGGAACTATAATTGCTATTTTATGTGGTGCACTATTTATGATTTTAATTCCTATATTGATTAATTTTATAAATCAAAAAATAAAGGAATACAATTGTGACCATATTTCAATTACTGAAGCTTGGAAAGACCAAGAATGTAGAGAGTATTTTGATAGAACAATGGGAGATTAAGATGAAAAAGGTTTTTAACAAAAAGAATTTAAAGTGGTTTGGAGTATTAATTTTAATAATTTCTACAATAGTTATGTTATGCCTTGTTATAAATACAAATAAAGAAAACGAAAAATTAAAAGTTCAAATAACTCAACTTGAAAAAGAAAATCACGATGTTAAATATAACAATTGGTATCTAATGGAAGAAAATGCTAGAATTAATATGATTAACCAAGATATGTGGGAACTATATTATAGTATGGTGACTGAATATAACGGCGAATACGAATATTATGAATAATAAGGAGGAAACAAATAATTATGAGTAAATGTGCAAAAGTGGAACCAATAGTTAAAAAGGTTTTAACTGAGAAGCCTTATACTAGGGAAGATGACTTTGTATTAGTTTATGAAGTTTATAAAGAATTTTTGCCTAATATTGATGATTTTAATTTCAGAGATATTATGTTAAATCACAAGGAATATGGATTACCTTATTTTGAAAGTGTAAGAAGAACTAGACCAAAACTTCAAAATAAATTTCCTGAATTATTACCATCAGAATCTGTTCAACAAGGTAGGAAATTAGAAGAGGCTGACTATAAAAGTTATGCTTTATCATAGGAGGCTTTATGTTTAATTTATTTAATAATGACTATGATGATGAATTTACTATAAAAATAAAAGGATTAATTCAAATGAATGAAGAAGGAAATCCGAAGAAAATATTAATAAAAAAAGAAGTTTTTGATGGAGATTATTATACTATTGTAAATACTTTATTTCATTATGCCGCAATGGCATATTTGGGATGTGAAGAAGCTCCAACAAGAAAAGACTTTAATGATTGGGCAAACAAAGCCTATATAGAAACTGTTTCTGGAGGGAATATAGATGAGAGATAATTATAATAGAGTTCAAAAATTTGAACAAATCACAAATGAAATGTTTGATTTATATAAAAGAAAAAATGCGGATTATGGTAATAGTGTGGCTAAAACATTTGATGAATGGGGACTTGCTTCTTTCTTAGTTCGTATGGAAGATAAACTAAATAGAGTAACTACATTAACAAAGAGGACAGGAGAGGTTAGAGTTGCGGATGAAAAAATTGAGGACACTTTACTTGATTTAGCTAATTATTCTATTATGGCTTTAATTGAATTAGATAGAGTCAAAAGTGAATTAACTTCTGAAATGAGTGTAGATGATAATGAGTATCGCAGATAAAGACTATCTCTCCATATTTGATATAGAGCTAAATAAAGCAATAAAGGAATATGGAGATAAGACGATAGCGGTAGTATGCAATAAAACAAAATTGATATTAGATACATCTAATAACTTATTATATAATAATGAAAAAGGTGGGATTCACTATTATTATAGAGGAACTATTGAAGTTATAATAGATGATTCTTTAAATATGGAAGAAGAATTTTATTTTACTACTAAAAAGAAATATAAGGAGGAAAAGAGATGAAACCTAACTTATATATAATGATAGGATTACCAGGTTCTGGAAAAGACACTATAGCAAAACAAATACAAGCTGTAGATAGATTAAGAAATGTTATTTTAAGTAGTGATAATATTAGAATGGAATTATTTGGATGGGAAGACCAAAGTAAAAATGGTCGTGTCTTTGAAGAAATGAATAAAAGATGTAAAGAATATTTATCTAAAGGATTTAATGTTATTTATAATGCTACTAATTTAAATAAAAAAAGACGTATGGCTTTAATTAATGAAATGAGTAAATATGCCAATATTGATGCTATTTTGTGTTTATGTCCGATAGGAACTATATTTGAGAGAAATTTTATTAGATTTGAGAGACATATTCCTGAAGATAAATTATTTCAAATGTTTAGAACTATGGACATTCCTATGAAATATGAAGGATATAATAATATTTATTATATAAACACTGACAAAAGATATAATAGCAGGGAAATGATAGACTGGTTTTTAGAAATAGGTAAAGATTATGACCAACAAAATGAACATCATAATGCCACGGTTCAAGACCATTTATTATTAACGGCTCAAATGGCATTTCAATATAGTCAAGATGAAAATTTATATGAAGCTGGACGTTTTCACGACATAGGTAAACCTTATTCAAGAGAGTGGAATGAGGATAAACAAAAATATACTTATTATGAACATCATAGAATGTCTGCTTATTTATATTTATTATATTCAACTTATGACTTTGACATTTATATTTACAATAAAGAGACCCATCTTTATAGAGGAATAGAAGACAAAAATATGGTAAATTTAAAGAAATTTTCAGACAATGTTTTAGAAATTGCTACTTTAATTTATCATCATATGGATAAGTTTATAGGAAATTTAGAAAAAACTAAAGAATTGCTTGGCGATGAATTATATTCTAAATTAGAAATTTTAATGAAAGCAGATGCTTATAGAGAATAAAGGAGGAGACAAATAATTATGGATAGAAAAAGTATTAGCCCTTTTGCTGATAAAAAACTAGAAAGTTTAGATATTGTATTTGAAAATTGTGAGGTTTATACTGTTCCTGCAGATGGAATAAATAGAATGTCTATAGGAGAAATTTCAAGTTCTTTAACAATACACGTTAATGGATTATCTAAATGGGAAGAGCCAGGAGCATTATCAGATTGGTTTTATACAGATTATATATCATTAATGTTAAATGAAAAAGGAATGAATACACATAGTTGCTGGGAAGAAATGTTTAATGATTGTCAATTACTAAAGGACAGAATTAAAGGACAAGATATTACTCATTTTGATTTAAATTTTACAGATAATACTCATTTATATATAGGAGTCCCTTGGGAAGATGGTGCTTCTGAATGGGAGAATAAATATCAACATACTGATGTCAAAGAAAAATTTGCTTTTATAGATATTTCAAAAGATATAAATGAAGAAGAATTTAAACAAGAAAATAATGATTTATATGATTTTGAAACTTTTGAACCAAAAATTGATTTTTCTGAATCAATAAAAAACGGCAATTTTGATAACATTGAAATTCTTACTATTGATGATGAGGATGAAGAATCTTTTGGAGAAGAAGTTCCTAATTATGTTCAAGCAGCTTTTAGACAAATAGATGAAGAATTATCTAGGGTTATGTGGAATATAAACCAAGAAGAATTTGATAGTCCATTTGATAATACTGGTAATGAATTTAAAAATGATGTTTTTGAAGTAGAAGCATATAGTTGGGATGAAGAATATGACCAAAAATATAATTTTAAATGGAGAGATTATAAAGTTAGATGGTATAAACATAGCAGAAGAGACCCAGAGGCTAATAGATTTATTTCTCCAGAAGAGTGTGCTCAAATGCTAGATGAATGTTTAGAATCAATTATAAAAATGGATATAGACGAAGATGATTTATTTCCAGAAGTCCATCATTGTTGTCAATGCGGTAAAGAAACTAATTATAAAGAATTGCAAAATGAAAAATGGGCTTGTGAAGATTGTTTAAATAATTTAGGTAAAGAACAATTTAAATTGAAAGAAGAATTAGAAAATTCATTATTTGATTTTGGATTTGATAATTATGAAGATGTTACTAATTGTATTGACCAATTTATAGATGTCTTAAAATATGCAAAACATAATACAACAATTGAAACTTTAGAACACTTAATTACTGGATTAGAGGCTATCAATATTAATATTAAACTAGAAAATGGTCTTTTAGACGATGAAACCGCTAAAAAAATAGCAGAAACACTTAAAAATTGGTAAAATATTCTTGACAAATTAAAGAAACTATGATATAATTGGTATACAATGATAAAGATAGGAAGCGTAGTCAGGCAAAAGAGTCCTACCGTGTGGTCTATACAATTACTGGCTTAAGCAGGTATAGCACAAGAATACGCTCATTCAATAGGTAAGTTCCATCATACAATTTGAGACACAAAAGATGGATTAAGCGAGAAATTTTAGTAGGAATAAATTTTAAGCTACTTATTGCTCTTAATCATTCAATCACCTCTTTACACTTTGCAAGAGGTACCTCTTCCTAGGGGCGAGGCGACGGTGTGCCGACGAGTCTCCAAAACTCGTGTCGAGTGGGTTCGACTCCTACCGCCCCTGCCATTTAATAAAGGAGTGATTTTGTGGAAATATGGAAAAAGTTTTGTGAAAATTATTCCATTAGCAATTATGGGAAAATCAGAAACGATAAAACTAATCATATTTTAAAGTTGCAAATTAATCATAGAGGATATTATAAAACAAATATAAGTCTTAATAATAAAATAAAAACAATTTTTCCTCATAGATTGGTAGCTCAATATTTTTTACAAAATCCAAATGGTTATGATGTTGTCAATCATAAGGATTGCAACAAACTAAACAACGTATACTCTAATCTTGAATGGTGCACTTCTCAATATAATTCTCAACACGCATCTCAGAACGGTCTTTTGAATATAGTTAATAAAAAAGGATGTATTCAAAGAGATTTAGAAGGTAATATTCTAGGAGAATTTGAATCCTTAAAAGAGGCTGCAAGAGTTATAGATAAAAATGATGGAGATATTCATATTGGAGATTGTTGTAGAGGTAAAAGAAAAAGTGCTTATGGTTATTTATGGGAATATAAATAACATATTTGGGTCGTTGGTGGAGAAGTTAACACGTCTGCCTGTCACGCAGAAGATGAGGGGAGCGTTACCCCTACGTCCCGCCATTAAGTTTGATTTATACGGAAGATTAACTTTAGTGGTTAAAAGTAAATATCTCTGATATTGAAGTTCAACGTATGAATATATATACAGCCTTTATTGGCTGTTTAATAGAGATAATTAACCCCTGTTGTCTCTATTAAAGAGTTAATAAGGGTGAAGAAAGAAAGGTGGATTTAAATGGTAAAAGTAGTAAATACTAACAGTTTCGTAAATGAAGAAAAGAGAACTATAGTAACTATCATTACTGATGAATATAATAATCAGTTCAAAGGTCAAAGTTGGTGTAGTGAAGAAGATGAATTTAATGTTGATTTTGGTGAAAAATTAGCTTATTTAAGAGCAAAAAGAAAAATGGTTAGATTTTATAAAAAGGCTAATGAAAATCAATTAATTGCTACTAGAAAAAGTATGGCTGATTTTGAAACAAGAATGGCAAGAGAATTAGGTAAACACGAAAATGTTTTAAATAAAGTTGATGAAGCTATAGAAAAAATGTTAAGCGAATAATTCGCTTTTATGCCGACTTAGCACAATTGGTAGTGCAATTGATTTGTAATCAATAGGTTGTGGGTTCAAGTCCTACAGTCGGCACCATTATTTTTTTGGGGCTGTTTCTGGTTTCGACAGGAATAGTTGAAAAGTCACAATACAAGTCGTTGGTAAACGTAAAATACAAAACTAAATATAAATGGAAACATTTTAAAACAATTCTCTAATAAAGTTAAATCTTTATTCACTTTAAATAGTGTGGCTTTCGCTTAGTCGAGAGCAAAAGAGACTTCTATATGAGTATCAGAAGCCATCAGAGAAAGTATAGTCGATTAACGATGCAAAGATGGACTATATTAAAGATTATAAATTACGTGGTCTTGATATAGAACTACTTAGAACGTAATTCTCTTATTATTGATTGCTAGTGACGATAATAAGGTATGTTTAGGAACTAGACAAAACTTGTAAGGTAAGAATGAGATTTGTGATTAGTAAATATTTTTGGACACGAGTTCGAGTCTCGTCAGCTCCACCATTTCGGGAAGTAGTTCAGTTTGGTTAGAACGCTAGTTTTGGGAACTAGAGGTCGCCTGTTCAAATCGGGTCTTCCCGACCAGTTTGATTTTATGTTTATTCATTTTTTACACTCCGCCCCTCGTAGTTAAATTGCATTAGAAGAAGGGCTCCAGATTAGGTGGGTCTACACCAAAGTATGCAAATGGTAAAAGCTAGACTTGAAATTAAAGAGATAAAACTACATAAACGTAAGCCTAATCACATTTTATGGGGCGTTAGTTCAGTTGGGAGAACGCTACCCTTGCAAGGTAGAGGTCGCCGGTTCGACCCCGGCACGCTCCACCATAATAATTTGGGTGGATATTCCGTAGTTGGTAGCGGGGCTGACTGTAAATCAGTTGCCATTGGCTCCGGTGGTTCGATTCCATCTCCGCCCACCATAAATGTCCACTTACTCAAGTTGGTGAAGAGGAGAGTTTGCTAAACTCTTAGGACATTAATTTGTCGCAGAGGTTCGAGCCCTCTAGTGGACGCCATTATTAATGCACCTGTAGCCAAGTGGTAAGGCAACGGACTGCAACTCCGTGAGCACAGGTTCAAATCCTGTTAGGTGCTCCAATTTAGTTAGGTAGATAGATAGAAGATAGGAGAAAGATAGTTATGGTGTTAAAGACAGTTAAAAGAAGAAAATATGATATTGAAGATTCAACAGAAAGTGAAACATATTTAGAAACAGATTATTTTGCTGATATTGATTATATTAATAAAAGCTTACCTTTAGAACATAGAGATGAAAAAACAGAAAATATAAAATTGTGTTTTAAAGATGGTAGAGAATTGGTTCTTATATTAAGAACATTAAAAAATAATGCTTGGATTGACAATTATGAACACGTATTCTTAATGAATGATGAAGGAAAAACAATAGAAAGAATAATATAAAAAATAAATACCTAACTAAATGCTCGTTTAGTTCAGTTGGTTAGAGCACTTGCCTTACAAGTAAGAGGTCGGAAGTTCGAGTCTTTCAACGAGCACCATTTTAGAAAGAGGAAAAATATGAAGAAAAGAATTTTATTCACTTTGAGTTTAATTCTGTTGATTTCATTAATAATTTTAGGTTATAATAATTTAAAACTAACTAAAGAGAACAGAGACCTAAAAGAACAAGTCGAAATACAACATAGAAATTATACAGAATGTGTCTCACGTTCAATTGAAGATAAATGGTTAGTTGAACAATTTAGAGAAATGATGGCTCGTGAAGAACAAGGAAATTATAATGAATAAGGCATCATAGAAACGATTAGAGAGAGTAGAGCGAGATATGGTATCTAATAAGCCTATGTGTAAGTCCATCCCATAAGACCGCTCGCAATGGTGTTATGGGCTTAATATGGAGTATGTCCGGGTGGTGAGGAAGCGGTCTTGAAAACCGTTGGTCGGAAACGACTTGCAGGTTCGAATCCTGTGTGCTCCGCCATTATATATCCCCTTAGCTCAGTGGATAGAGCATCGCCCTTCTAAGGCGAGTGTCCTAGGTTCAAATCCTAGAGGGGATGCCAGATTTTATTATTTTATAGTTGTGGTGAAAGGATAAGATATGACAAAGAAAGAAAGTTTCCCCTCCCGAAAGGGAAATAGGAGAAAATTTTGCAGAAAAGTCATTGGATTATTAATAACTTTTTTAATAAGTATATTTATAATATTTGGCACCAATATAATAGTTCATAGTAGCAGTGAACTAGAAGTTTCTGCACAAGAGAACAGGAGTTTTGAAACTGATGTAGTTCAAACTTATGCTAAAAATTTAGAAGAAAGAGGATATGAAAATGTAAATTATGAATTATCTTATTTAGTAAAATTTGCTAAAGAAAATAATTTACCTCTTAGACCATCTATTTCTAATGGAATTAGCATAGAAGAGAGCTTTATTAAGATGTATGATTATTATGCAACTTATTACTCAGTTCAAATAGGAGAGAAAGATTATTTATTTAAGAGTGAGAATGAAGCTAATAACTTTATACAAACAATTAATAAATATGATGGTCAAGAATATACAATTAAAACAACTACAAAAATAGTAGAAAACGAAACAGAACAAAATGAAATAAATGATACAATAGAGATTAAGAAAAAAGAATATGAAGAGGCTCAGGCTAAAGCAGCAGCTGAAGCTGAAGCCAAAAGAAAAGCCGAAGAAGAAGCTAGAAGACAAGCAGAGCAAACTAAATCCACAACGACTTATAGCTCTAGTTCTTATAGCTTGTCAGCTTTACAATCATATGCTTATGACTTAGTAATAAATAGCTATGGTTGGTCAGAAGAAGATTTCAACGCTTTGGTAAATTTATGGAATAGAGAATCTGGCTGGAATCCTAATTCACACAATAGTTCATCAGGAGCACACGGTATACCTCAAGCATTACCTGCTTCTAAAATGGCTAGTGAAGGAGGAGACTATTATACTAACGGAGAAACCCAAATCCGTTGGGGGCTTAAATATATAGCTCAAAGATATGGGTCTCCATTAAACGCTTGGAGTCATTCTCAAAGTGTTGGTTGGTATTAAACCATAAATTGAAGGGGATGTCCCCTTCCTATATAGCGGGGTGGAGCAGTCTGGTTAGCTCGCTTGGCTCATAACCAAGAGGTCGTTGGTTCAAATCCAACCCACCGCAACCAAATAAAAATAAAAGACATAGAAGGTTCCTTAAAGACCACGGGGAGAGACCCGTTCCATACTGATAAATGAAAAAGATTACCTTCCGTCTTTAAAATTTATAAGGCATAGAAAGTTCCTTTATTTGCGGTTTTCGCACTAATGCAGGAATTTAGGAGTTTTACTTTCCGCCTTAAACATTAATTATAAAGGCATAAGGGCTTCCTCTAATTAACAGAAGAAAGAAATGGTTTTGCTGGTTCAATTCCAGCCAATTAGTCCTCGCCTATTATATAAAAAAAATATTGGCAAAAGAAGTTCCTTTATTATAGGGCTGTTAACCCGGTGGACGTGGGTTCGATTCCCACCATATCCCATAATGGGGTATGTAGCTCAGTGGCTGAGCACCGAAAATACTTCTCGCCAATTTAAAAAAGTTATTATTAGGCATAAAAAGTTCCTTTTAAAAGTCAGGGAACTGTGTGTTGTAGGTTCAAATCCTACCTCCCCAGCCAATTTATTATTTATATTGGGGAGTAGCTCAATTGGTAGAGCAACAGTATTTTATTACTTTTCGCCTATTAATATATATGAAAATAAGGAGAGATGAGAGAGATGAAGAAAGAGGTTTTAAGATTATTTAAGAGTTATTTAGGAGAAAAATCAGAATCTTTATGGGAAGATGGTTTAAAATATGGATTATTAATTCCAGATACCGCTGATAAAGAGATAGTTGATGAAGCAATTAAACAATATGGTAAAGATGGCAAAAAATGGAATGAAACATTTCATAAAGATTTTGAAATTGTAAAAAATGCCCCTATTGAAGATTTAATTGCACAACAAATTATTCATTATATTACAACTTATGGATTTGAAAGTTTAGGACTTTATGATTCAGATTTAGTTTATATACCTAATGAAAAACTAGAAATACCAGGACTTGATAAAGAGAGTGGCGTTGAATTTATTACAATCAAGCCAATAACTGAAAATGAATTAACAGAAAAGTTAATGACATTATTAACAAGCGGTATTGCATTATCAGAACAAACAATAAAAGATATTATGGTTTTATCTGATTATATTGATAAAGATAGATTTGATGAAATATCTAATAGAGAAATAAAAACAGCATTATATGATAAATATAATATTATGCCAAGAAATCCAGAAGAATTTTTAAGATTTTTAATATTTAAAACTACTGGAAATACATTAAAAATACAAGATGATAATACTATAAACTCCATAAAAGATTGTGATAAAAAAATGGCATTTAGAATGTTAAAATCTTATATAGATAATACTCCTAATGGTTATTCAAAATTATCTTCAATATTCTTAAGAAATAAAAATTTATTTCTCGCATTTAAAAATAAAGATGATAATAAGGAAATTAACACTATAATTAATAAGTTAAGAAAACTTGCTATTAAGAATCACAAACCATTAAAAAAGAATATATTAGATTGTTTAACTGATGAAAATGTAGATATTAATTTAACTTCATTACAAGAAGAGTTGAATAATATAACTATTTTCAGAGAAATTAGAATAATAAATGGTATTTTATATAGACTAAAAGGAACTGAAAATATTGTTTATAAAATAAGAAATGGTAAAAGCTATGTTAAAAAGTTAAATGACCCTAAAACAAAATATACTGAAAGATTAGAATATTTATATAAAATTATTTATAATCATTTAAAAAATAGAATATCTCTAAAGGTTAAAGATAAAATAATTTATATACCAGATAATATAACATATGCAGCACCAACAAGTGAAAAACAATTTAATGGCAATATTCCAGAAGGTTCTTATTTAGAAATTCCAAGAGGAGAAGATTTAGTTTATGGTGTTCATTGGGCTAATATTTTAAATGGTGTTAACCAAGAAAGTTCTTATTATGGAGAAATGCCAAGAAGAGGTTCAGAAGAAAGAGTAGACTTAGATTTAAAGCAAATGAATAAATCAGAAATATTCGGTTGGGATGCTTCTTATAGAAGTAAATCAGGAAATATCTTATTTAGTGGTGATGTAACCGATGCCCCAAACCCAAATGGAGCAACTGAATTATTCTATGTTGATAAAAATTATGGATATGGTGCTTTCTTAATAACATTGAATATGTTTACAGGTAATTCTCAAGATGTTCCATTTGAATTTGTTATAGCAAAAGGCGATGGAACTGACATAAGAAAAAATTATGTTATCAATCCAAATAATATATTAGAAAAAATAGATATGGTAATTAAAAAGTCAGAAAGACAAATGGTTGTAGGATTCATTTCTATAGGAGAAACAATTAAATTTTATTTCAATGATTTTAGTGCTGGAGCTAGTGTAAGAACATCAAGACAAGATGATATAACACTTGGAGCATTTGATTATTTACAAGCTTATAGTAAAGTTCAATTAAAATTAAATGATTTACTAAAAGATTCTGGAGCTAAAATAATAAATGAACCTACTTATAAAAAATTAATAGTAACTATTGACAAAGAAGGAAATGAAGTTTCTCAAGAAGAAAAAGAAGTTTCAGCAGACATAGATTTATCAACAAGTGCTATTACAAAAGAAACATTAATAGATTTATTAAGTTAAGGCTTTATGCCTTCCTTATATGCTCTGGTGGCGGAATAGGTAGACGCAACGGACTTAAAATCCGTTGGGAGCAATCCCGTGAGAGTTCAAGTCTCTCTCAGAGTACCAATATATAGCTCCATAGCACAGTTGGCTAGTGCATTCGGTTCATACCCGAAAGGTCATTGGTTCGAGTCCAATTGGAGCTACCATTAAAATAATAAAAAGGGGGATAAATATGAATTTGAAAGAATTAAGAACAACACCAACTTGTGTTCTAATTAATCTTTTATCCGAAGCATATAAAAATGAAGAACAAGGATTAGTTAATATTTATGCCTATGAATTAACTACAAGAATATGGGTTCCTAATGAAGAAACTTCATTTACTGATATGCTAAAAGAATTTGGTTATAAAAGAATAGAGGAAAAATCAAATGGATTATCAAAATAAAGTTGTCTTTTTAGATATAGATGGAGTTGTTAATACTCTTATAATAGACACCAAACCTTTTGAAACAGATAGAGGTCAGATTTCACGAGATGGATTTTATTATAAATTAAATATGCCAGATGACGGAGAAGTCTCTAATAGACAAGCTGTAATGTGGTTAAATAAATTATGTAAAGAAACAAATGCAAAAATTGTTATAACATCAACTTGGAGATTTGGGAATGATGGTTTAGAAAAAACTAAAAAAGCACTTTATAATAGTGGTTTATTAAAAGAAATAGAAATAATAGGAGAAACTCCTAGAAAATATAATTATAATAATATTAGAGGATATGAAATAGAAGAATATTTAAATCAACATCCAGAAATAGATAACTATGTTATTATAGATGACGATTTAGATATGTTAACAAAACAAATGAACAATTTTGTCGTAACAGACACAAATATAGGAATGACATATAATACATATGTTCGTGCTAAAGAAATACTAAATGTTGGGTCAACCTGCGATAAAGATTAAGTTTTAAGAAGTCGACCTTAAAATACTGGTCTTTTCAAAAGCAAAAGAGAGCTTAAGTTATGGTTGTAAATCCGCCCGACACCCGATATGCCCTGTTAGACGAGCGGTTTCAGTCAACACCCTTTCACGGTGTGTACGCCGGTTCGAATCCGGCACAGGGTACCAAAATAAAGAATTAGAAGGTGTTTTATGAATTTAATAGAAAAAGAAATTTATGCCGATAGAAAAGCTAGTGTTCATTGGTATTATAACCATAAAATAAGACATTGGTTTTATAAAAAATTGGCTAAATATTATCATAATAAATACCTTAAAAAGTGGTCGGATAGCTCAGTCGGTAGAGCACAAGACTGAAAATCTTGGTGTCGGTGGTTCAATCCCACCTCTGACCACCATTATGTGGGAATAGCTCAATTGGTAGAGTTCCAACCTTCCAAGCTGGTTGTTGCGGGTTCAAGCCCCGTTTCCCACTCCAAATTGAATTATATAGGTTTAAACTGTGAAGCAGAAACGAAGGAGCAACTGCTAACCACAATGGCACAACGTGGATTAATAATCAGTTTTAGAAAACTATAGGTGCGTATAGAATGTTTGGTCGACCCTTTACTATATAAATGTTATCCTATTTTATATAGAGGTGTAACTCAGTTGGTTAGAGTACCTGTCTGATACGCAGGCTGTCGGAGGTTCAAGTCCTCTCGCCTCTACCATATTGCCAGGTGGTGAAGCGGTAACACAGTAGATTTTGACTCTACGATGCACTGGTTCGAATCCAGTCCTGGCAGCCATTTGAATAGAAGAGGTGTATTTATGAAAACAATATTCGTTGATTTAGATAATACTTTGGCTGCAAATGAAACTTGCCAAAATGTTGAATTTACAAAAGGTTTATATTTAAATAAAAAACCTATTCAAATCGTCATAGATGCTATTTGTAATTTATATAAAGATGATAATATAATAATTATGAGTAGATACGTTGGCGGTGAAGATGGCAAACAAGAAAAGATAGAATGGATTAAAAAATACTTACCTGATAAAATAAAACAAAACTCTCCATTTCTAATAAAAGCAGAGGAATCTAAAACAAAATGTGATTATATTATAGGATATGCCTTTTTAAATAGATTAAGTCCTTCAGATTGTATTATAATTGATGATAATAAAAAGACTTTACAAGAGTGTGATAATCATAATATAACTTCTTTATATCCACAACAAATTATTTGTAAATATGAAGAAATATTAAGAGGTGAGAATAATGATAAAGTTAAATAGATATTTAAGAGAATTAGGTATAGATGAAAAAAATTTTTATTTTAGTAAAGGGGCAAATAATGACCCTAGATATATTCCTGATGAAGATACTGGAATACCACCATCTCATACTTGGGCTATGGATGGAGCATTAGCTATGATAATATATACTTATTTAAAAACATATAAGGACACAAAAAGATGTGCATATCCAGCGAGATTAACCTCAGAAAAATGGGAATCTATATTGGATGAAATGATAAGAGGATTTGCCTCAATGATAAAAGAAGAAGAATCTCATAATGCAAGAAAAAGACAAAGAAAAGCTTTAATGCTATTTAAAAACTATTTTTATGATTTAGGCTGGTAGAACTAGGTAGGGCAGAAAGACCCCAACTGCCACGGCAGAGATGCTTAAGTGTAGGTTGTTTAAAGTAACTTCCGATGAGATGCTAAGATGGGGCATTAGCACCTAGTCTTTAAAAATAATATTAAGGAGGAGAAAAAATGTTTACAATAAAAGTAATTGATAGAGAAACTGAAGAAAAAGTTATTTATATGAGAAATTTTAGAAAAAATGAAGAAAAGGCTGTAAAATATTTTGGTCTGTTAAAACAAGATGCTATGATGCACAAAAACGATTATTATGATAGTGATGATGAATATAAATATTCTGATTTAAAATTTACTTTAAATAAAGATGATGAATTAATTTCTTATTTCACAGTAGGTAACAAATAAGATCTATCAATTTTCTCAACTTTATTATCAATAACTTCCATAGAGAATCTTATTTTATCTCTTAAGTTTTCTTGATAGAATATTGTTGCGGTTAATGGCAATGCAGAATTAATAAACTCTTCAGTACCATAGTTTGATATTTCATATGAATAAGAAATGTCTTCTAAATTATATTCAACTGTATTAATACCATAATAAATCCAACTTGCATCATATAAATATGGAACTCCTAATGCTTGAATATTTGCTAAGTTTTCAGCACTATATTCAATTCTAGTTGTTCTCTTATACCATTTTAAATCTTCAAAGTCGATTTCATCATAATAAGCTGCACCATTATCAAGATTAGCAAGACCATATGTTGTAATTGTGTCTCCATTTTCATCAGTATATGGAATTGGTAATGTATAATCAAAATATGATTCATATACATCATCATTTACCGCTTCCCAAGTTAAATGGCAGCATAAATTTTCAATGTCACTTGTCGCAACAACTAAATATCCAGGATTATTTGGATAATAGTGTGATTTATATGAGTCATTAACTAGAACGTCAGCCCATTCAGATGATGAAACTGTATTTAATAATGTAACAGTGCTTGATGTAGTTGGGATAGTTGCACTATAACCAACTCTAACAGTAGATGAAGGTGTTTCATTATAAATAGTATAAGTTTCTCCTCCGATACATTTAAAATAAATTACATAATATCCACTTGCAGAACTTATATCACCAGATGAACTGATTGTATAATTGTTGAATATTTGTGAACCATCTTTATCAAATTGGTTCATACCAACACTAAATAGACCAGTTGGTTTTGAAACTTGAATTACACCAATTTGTTCAGCAACGAATACAACTTGAATATTATCATCAATAGAAGCAGTTCCTCCTGTAATTGCAATACCATAATCAGCAAGTGTTACAACGCTATTATTTAGCTTCCAATCATTAGATGTATAAGTAATTGTGATTGTGTCTCCAACAGATTCAGAACCGGTTGTCGCAATACCATAGTTGCTCATTGAAACTGATGAATTTCCTATATACCAAGAGTTACTTGTATAATATACTGTGATTGTTGTTCCACTTGTTTCGCTTCCATTTGTCACAATACCATATTGACTCATTGTTACATTTGTGCCGTCTAATTGCCAATTTGAGCCGTTATATGTAAATGTATATGTGTCAGGTGTCTCGTTTACTTTACTAACGAATGTGCTTTGTGTAAACGTGCTTATAACGCTTGATGTGTCTACTGGTGATACAACGGCAGTATAAGTAAATGTGTATGTTCCAGTTGTTTGACTTACATAATTAGCAAAAGTGCTCTTATTTAATGAATACACTAAAGCAGATGAATATGAGATGTCTGGAGTATATATAAAGTTATATGTTCCAGATGTGCTTATTTGCGTCTTAAATGTAGCTGTATTTACTGTTACGGCACTTACACCAGTTGTAAGCAAATTATAAGTTAGGCTTTCTTCGATTGTTGATGATTCGGTTGTTCCAATTAATTTCTTTATTGTTGCATATCCGTCTGTTACGTCAAGTTCTCCACCAGTAGAACGGTATTGCCAAGTGTCTGTATCGTTGACACCGTCTGGTGACACAAGGTTATTGGCAAGTCCTACTGTGACACCAGGGTAATTCCCATCTGGGTCGACTTCTGGATATACTTGGAATGTTTTTTCTTTATCATTATAAAACTTAACTGTAGCCATTAATTATCTCTCCTTTCTTTTATTTTATGAAATTTCATAATATAATCCTGTAACGACTTCTCTGTCGTCTACATATAAACTTCCACCTTCTTGAGAAGTAGAAGTTACATATTTTATTCCTGTATATGTGCTAGACAAATAACTATTATATAAATTACCTTGCCCAGCAGTAGTTGTTTGAACTCCTGTTAAATAATATGTCTGTTGTGGACTAGCTAAAGATGTATTAACACTACCTGTAGCAGGAGCATACAATTTTGTTGTTGACCCATTTACTGTTATTTCTCCTACTTCTGCTCCGTCTGTTAGCGTTTGTGAAACAGAAATATCAGATGTTTTAAGTAATTGAGTTCCTGCCACATATGCTTTAGAATTAATAATTTCCATTCTTTTATTAGTTGTGCTTGCTTGTGCACCTAATGTCCCAGTTGGAGTAGTTGTTATATAACTTCCATTATATGTAATGGCTATACCAGATTGAAAAAATTCAAAATCTAAATCAAAAGTAAAATAACCATTGCATTTTAAATAAATTGATGTTTGTTTAGATGTAGTATCTCTATATAAAACAATATCACATCTACTCCATATATTACTCATTAAAGTTGCTCCACCAGAAATATCTAAAACGGAAATTCCGTCTCCGCTCCTATTCCAACATAAAGCAGAAATATAAGACATATTATCATTAACCCATCCTCCAATTCTTCCAGAAATAATAACACTTGCATAATTACTAGAATTATCAGCAGGAAGAGTACAAATAGGATAGTACCAATAAGTTGTATTACCCCCAGTGTACCCTTTTTGAGCTATTCTATATTTAGTTTTAATTTCTCCCGCATCATTTGGTAAAATTGATGCTTTAGTAAATGATTCCCCTTTTGTATAAGTTAAAGTGTCGCCTGATATGCTAACTGCGGTTACTGCATTCCCAGAACCGCTCGAAGTGGCGGTTTTAAGAAGCTTTCTTGTAGAACCATCAGCAACATTATCAAGACTATTTAATGTACTTAATAGTTGCATTTAGCCACCTCCTTAATTAGCCTATTACTACAACTCTATAAGTAGCTCCTGTTGCAGGTGCACTAGCGAATCCGATAGTTACAACTGAAGTGCTAGTTCTTGTTACATCAACAATTACTTCTTCATAACTTGTACCATCATATACTTGAACTGTTACATCTCTGCTTCCTAAATTATGAGTTATAGTAAAACTTGTTTTACTTGCATCTCCTGTTATAGTAGCAGCATATTTCTTTAAAATAGTTACAGCACTACCATATTCTGTGATATGTCCATTAGCATCTATTTTAATTGGATATACTCCAGAAGTAGATTGTGCAGTTATACTATTTGTATGCCCTACTGTAATAGAACCACTTGTAGTGATTGGACTTCCTGATACGGAAATACCACTACCTGCAGTTATACCAACACTTGTTACAGTACCTTCATTTGTTGTATAACCCATATCTTGAGCAGATGTTACTCTACCATATGTATCAACTGTAATACCTTGATATGTTCCAGCAGAAACTCCGCTTGTTGCTAAAGCAATAGTACCAGTAGTAGTTATTGTTCCACCAGTTAAACCAGTACCAGCAGTAATACTTGTTACAGCAGCGTCATCTCCAGATGGTACATAAGCCCAAGTTGGAGTAGTAGCAGTTGCTATAAATAAATCTCCTACACCAGCAGCTTGACCAGCATAAGTTCCTTTAGTTACAACTTTATATGTGTCTCCAATAGTTACTCCGCTAGTTGGTAAAGAAGTTCCAGCAGTTCCACCAGTACCAATAGTACCTTTAAAGTGCATTGCACCAGATACAGCTCCTAAAGCCTCACTAACAAATGATGTAGTTGCGATTTGGTCGCTACTATCACCAGCAGTTGCTTTTGGTGCAGTTGGAGTTCCAGTAAATGCTGGACTTGCCAATGGTGCATAAGTTGTATTAATTTGATTTCCTTCGCTATCTTGTTTTGCTTTTAAAGTATAACCAGCAGTTCCATCTGTATAAGTAGTATCTTTAAATGCGTTTGCTGGTAATTTTGAATATTTATTTGTAGTTGCATCCCAAACATAATCATTTGTTGCTACAGCTGTAGATGATTGGTTTGCAGAACTAAATGCTGGAAGTAAACCTGCCGCAGTAGTTGAAACATTTCCTAAAGCAGTTCCAGTCTCAGTGATATGTCCGTTTGCATCAACTTTTATTGGATATATTCCAGAAGTTGTAACGGCACTAATTGTATTTGTGTGGTCAACAGTTATTGTTCCAGATGAAGTAATTGGATTACCAGAAATAGTTAATGACCCATCTGTATTAGCAGCATCAACGCTAGTTACTGTTCCACCACCAGTACCCATTTCATCCCATTCAGTTCCAGTATATACTCTAAATCTATTTGTTGTAGTATTAAAATATACTTGACCTGGCTTTGGATTGCTTGGGTTAGTTGCTAAATTTTGAACAATAGCATTTTGCAATTCATTTTTGTTTAAGTTAATATCAACTAAAAAACTTTTTGCCATATTATATTACCCCTTTCGTTTTAATTTAATGTTGCGGTTCCTTTAAAAGAACCTATAAAAGTTATTGTTACTTGATTTAATGTGTCATAGTGAACATTACCTTCAACCTCGTCTCCAGCACTATCTATTATTGAAACAGCAGGATATTTATTTAGATTATGAACTATAACCCATTCATCAGAAGCTTCGGTTTGATTATGAACATAATTTAAATCAGCAACATCTATTCCAAAATCTTCCGCTGTCTTATTTCCTTCTAAAGTAACACCGTTAATTTTTGGTTTATTAGTTAATTTATTATAATTATCTGAAGCATTTGGTCTTGGACATCTTATTTCAACATCACTAATATTCCCCACTTCAATAACTTCAGATTCTATACTTGGATTTGTTTTTCCTAAATCTTCCCATATTGTTCTTTCATCCATTATTATTCACCCGCCTCTATATGAAATGTGCTAGGTGCAATAACTTCATAAATATCTTCTGTGTCTTCTGGTATAAATTTAACATTATATCTATAAAATCCTACGTCTAGTTCTTCAGTATCAGAGGGAATAAATGAAAAAATATTATCACCAGTAACTTCTTTTTGAATTACTATTTCATCATTGTTTCTATAATCAAGAACCGTCAAAATTAATTTATCGCCTTCTGATAATTCATAAGGACAATATTTTCCAAAAGCAAATAAAATTTCAATATTTTTATTTGTCCCTTTAAATATAGAAAAATTTTTTCTAAATCTTTTACTATTCATTCATTTTCCCCCTTTCTAATCATATTTATTAATTGATAAAATCCATTCTCCATTTATTTTTACATAAGCCTTCTTTGCCTTAACCCATTGTCCATCTTTCTTTAAGAAAACTTTACCTTTATTCCAAGAACCATTTATTTTACCCCAAGCTCTAACTTGGTCGGCTGGAGTTTTAAATAATGGACTATAGACATAATTAGACCAAGAACCAGAATCTTTTGATTGAACTCTATATCTTATGTAGTATGAAGTTTCTTCTTGCATTCCAGTAAAATTATAATAAGAATTATTTGTTTGATATGCCCCCTGAACAACATTTTTATTTATATCACATAAAGCAAATTCATATTTACTTGTATTATTTGCATTGCTAGAAGTCATAGATGCTGAACAACTAAAAGGCTCTAAATTTTCTATTTTATTAGAACTTACAGTTGAAGGTGTTAAATATGTTTTTATAGTAAGAGTATTACTTTGACCACCAAAACCCCCATTGCCGTGTGCCTTTGCAAATATTTTATATGTTGTATTAGGACTTAAATTTGAAATTGTTACAGGACTACCTGTAAAGTCTCCATATTTATTATTATTTAAAAAGATTCTTACATAGTCATAAGAACCACCTGTAGAGTAATTTACTCTAATTGAATTATGAGTTTTACTATTTTGACTTATTGATACGCTTGGTAATTGAGGTATATTCCCTAAAGTAAGAGAACCTCCTCCCATAGAATGTCTCTCTATAGAATTATTATAGGCTTGAGTGTCATAATATCTAACAGACACAACTACAGAATTTGCTGAACCTATATTAACAGTAGCCCATCCTGTAGAAGCACTATATACTGTAGTACCAATTGTATTTAAATAAGTTCTAGGCTTTATTTGAATATTTGAAGCTATGTCAACTCCATTTACTGAAACTGAAAAAGCCCATCTCCAGTCCCAATATGCACCCCTACTGGTACAATGATTTGATGTATCTATTTTTATTTTTAATTGACTACCGTTTCTTTCGCATTGATAAGTTGCAGTAGCTTTAACTTCTGGAGTAACTAATTGTCCTCCAGACCATTTATTAGGTACTATTACCGATTCATTCCATAAAGTTCCAGACGTACTTGCCATTAAATTTCACCTTCTATTATGATAATTCAAACCATATTTGGCTATCTTCATCGTGTAAGGATTCTGCTCCATCAACTATTCCATTATCATCGGTATCATATACATTTTTAAACATCAAACCTGTTTCTTCAACTGTACTATATCCAGTTATATGTCCACTTGCATCAAAAGATAATGCACGAACAGCTAAATTACTTTGTGCTGTTATAGAATTAGTATGCTCAACAGCTATATTACCATTTGAAGTAATTGGTGAACCAGTGATTAATAATGAATTGTCTGAATTGGTTATTCCAACACTTGTAACGGTACCAGCACCTTGACCGTCAGCCCCATTATAAACATCAAATGTTCCGGCAACTGTTTCATTCTCATCGTTTAAATACATTGTATAAGTGTCTACTGTTCCAGCAGCTCCAGTTCCAGATGTTTTTACTATATTATCTACATAAAATCCCTGAATACCTTGAATACCTTGAATACCTTGTGGAATACCAAAAGTAAATTCAAATAACTTACTTGTTGCAGCACCACTAGCAACTACAGATGCAGTTGCTTGTGAACCTGGTGCTAAAGTATTAGCAACAGCAGTTGGTGTTGCAAATCCTGCAGCATCACCAGTATTTCCTCTTGGAATTGTAAAATTAAGTATAGCATCTCTTTCTGTTCCTGTATTTGTAACAAGAGCTTCAGTTCCTTCAGCTCCAGTTGTTGTTTGCCCTATTGTTACAGTAGGTCTTACTGTATCGCAGTAGAGTTTTGTTGCTGGATGATAGTCAGACGTAGGAGTGTAAGCATCAGTATTTGTTTTTGTTAAAACATCCGCCGTATTAGCTTTTAAACCTATTTGATAAGGTAATGTATCTAACGCATCGTCAATTGCTGTTTGAACTTCTTGACCTGTGTTATGTAATGGATATTCTGATATTACTGCCATATTTTACACCTCCCCTTAATTTTCTAATAAAAAGTATATATCTCCATCACTACCAAGATTATTACTTGGCACTGTTGTTCCACTAAAAGCTTCTGCTTTATGTTTATTTAAATAATATCCCATATTGGCAGTTAATGCTTTAGTAGTAGATTGAGATTCTAATGAATCCTCCAATTGTACTGCACCAGCAGCACTTGTAGTTGCGGCATTTAGTGATAAAGTCCCGTCATTTAAAGTTAATCCATTTCCAGATGTAACTCTTAAATGTCCATATAAAGAACTTGTTGCAAGTCCATAATCACCATTGTCAACTGCGTGATTTTTTGGAGGAGTATTTTCGTCTAACGATGTTAAAGTATCATTTAAAATTTTCCCTTGTGCAGCACTTAATGCTTTTGTTGGGTCATTTGAAGTAAGAGAATCAGCTAATTGCACCGCACCAGCACCGGTAGTCGTTGCAAGAGCTAAACTTACTACACCATCGCTAACATTTAAGCCATTAGCAACATTTATTTTTACGTGACCAAATAATTCGTTTGATGCAGCACCATAACTTGAATCTGTATATGCGTGATTTTTATCAGCTTTTTGGTCATATAGTTCTGTAAAGTTACTATTAATCTTGCTTCTAACAGTTGCCGCAGATTCAAGATTATTTATTGTTTGCTTAGCCATATTTTCCCTCCTTTTCTTAATCTATATTAAAAACCAAACTCCCTTTTTTTATTTAACTAAATTATCTATACTAATCCAACCTTCATCTATTAAAATTGAATTATTATCCTTATCTATATCAAGTATCTTTGTCTCGTGATTTCTTACAGTCTTCAAAGGACATTCTAATGATGATGCCCCAAAACATCTACCGTTTACTATAACTTTTGAACCTTTCTTTAAAGATACTTTTCTAGGTTTAATTTCTTCTTCCCCTGTTGTCTTAATTTCTTCGACCTTTGTTTTTTCTCCATTTGTTGTGCTATCATCAACCAACATTTTCTTTTCTTCTTTAATTTCTTCATTCTCTTTAATCTCTACTTTTTCTATTTCTATTTTTTTATTTTTATCTTTTTTCTTTCTTAAAATAGCCATATATTATCCTCCTTATTTTCTTTATTAAAGAGATGACCTTATTTAGCCATCTCTTTATAAAAATTACTTTTTTATTGTTAAAACTTGTCCTGGATAGATTTTATTAGGGTTAGCAATTCCATTATCAGCAGCTATTTTTTGATATGTAGTTCCATATTTTGCTGCAATTCCAGATAATGTATCTCCAGATTTTACAGTATATTTTACAACATTAGAACTTGAACCACCGTTAAGTTTTTGATTAACTAAACCTTGAACAGTGTTATAATCATATCCTGCGGCAGTTAAACGAGCTTTTCTTTCATTTCCATTACCCCATTTACCTGCTATAACCTCATTAGCTATCTCATCATTAGATTTTTTAGCAGGAGCTGAACCTGTTCCTAAAATTTCATTAACTCTATTTTGTACTGCATTATAATCATATCCTGCAGCAGTTAATCTATTCTTTCTATCAGAACCATTACCCCATTTACCAGAAATTACTTCACGTGCTAATTCATCTACTGATTTAGTTGATGGTGTTGGTTGTGGTGCAGGTGTATTTCCTCCTGATTTAGGAAATCCATTTAATCCTAATTGTTTCATAATTGCTGGATAATCTTTAACAGCCCAGTTTTGGTCTGTAGTCACTCCTGCAACTTTATTACTTCTTTGATAATTTGTTTCTCCACCAAATTGCCATAATCCATAATTAACTCCAGTTGGAGCTCCAGTTGACCATTGAGCAATCCACCAATCATATTTTTTATTTAATTCAGAACCACTAATTAAACTTGAGTACCAATATTTATTAGTATAAACACCAAAATAATATCCTGCAGACTCAATTATTTCTCCAAATGCTCTTATCATTGCATCTCTAGTTGCTTTAGATGTATTATTTGAAACACTCGAATCTTCTATATCAAGATAAATAGGATATTCAAATTGTTTTCCAGCAATAGCTCTTAAAAATGCTCTTGCTTCTGCTTGTGCTCCAGCAACTGATGTGGCATACATATACCAATATGCTCCAACACCCCAACCTTGAGCTTTTGCATTTGCATAATGAGTTTCAAATTGGTTGTCTTTTGTTTGACTATAACCAGCTCTTAAGATAGCAAATTTAACTCCTTCTCTGGTAGCTCCAGCGTAAGGATAACCTCTTTGCCAAGTGCTTATGTCAATACCAAATACTTTTGCCATTTTACATTCCTCCTTATTCTTCAGTATTTTCTTCTTCTTTTATAATTTCTCCGTTTTCATCGTAAAGACCAAAATTTTTATCTCTTTCAGGAGCTTTATCTCCTTCTTGTTCAACTAATACAGTTTCATTGATTTCATCTATCATAATTAGTTTTCCTCCTTATTTTCTATTTTCATTTTTTGTATGTTATGAACTATATCATAAGCTCCACCAGCCATAATACCACTTAAAGCAATAGCTGTATTAAAGTCTTTTGTTATAATCCATTCAACAACAGCAACAATTAATCCTATTAATAAATTTTGAACAGGTATTAAATTGTTTGAAATAAATTTAGATTTTTTTGATACAAAACCTAAAATTAAAGTAACGATAAATGTCACTAAAGTTATAATTTGAGCTAATTCCATACTAAAACCTCCCTAAACAATTATATTTTTAATTATTTCTTTTAATTCTTTTATTTCTTCTTCTTGTTTATTTATTTTATCTTGCATAGCTTTCATACAAGTTAACATAAATTTATCTAATGTATCTCTGTTATATTCTTTAACTTCTATAACATCATCTGGATTAGAATCTTTTTCTCCCATAGAAAAATCTAAGTGGTCTCCAAATACTCCAGCTTTTTCTGAATGAAAATCAAAATATTTTTCATATCCTTCAATTTTTTCTATTTCATCTATAATAAATCCATATTGATGCCTATTTTGATATAAATCATATTTATAGTCATAAGAATAAATATCAATATTACTTAATAGATTTAAAGCTTTTTTATAATCACTACTTACAAATTTTTCAATATTTGTTTTTGTATTCTTACTAGATGCACTACCATTATCCGTTACAACTTTTGCATTAGAGGCACCTGTACCTGAAGCATAAACATTACCTCCACCATTTGCGGCGTTTAAAGTTATATGCCCATTACCTGTTTTTAGTAATATTCCTCCTCCAGATGCACTACCACTTGAACTACCAGATAATAAATTTATAGCACTTCCAGCAATATAGTCATTACATTGAACGTGACCTAAAGTATAAAAATTTGCAGCCTGAAAGTCTCCATAGCAACGCAATCTCCCATCTGATTTAGATAATTCTGTTTCTCCAATTAAGACTGCAGAACTAACATTTAAACCACTACAACTTGGATGATTTGTTGACGTTCCCATAGTAAAATAATAAGAACCTTTTGTTATATTTATACTACCACCGGAAATTGTTGAACCGGTAATTGTCGAACCGGTATTGATACTACCAGTAAAACTACCACTTGTTGCATACATAGAACCATTATGACCAACTCTAAAAGGTGCAGAACCAGCATCATTTGAACCAGCCCAAAATGCCCATCCTTGACCAGAAGTTCCAGAAAGTCCTACGTTATTACCTACTAACATAGCTCCATTGATAGTATAATCCGCTATTTTACCAGATGTTGCCGTTACAGAACCTGTTATAGTTGCATTTGTAGCAACTAATCCTCCTCCGTGACCAACTCTAAATGGTGCAGAACTAGATGTTTCACTTCCAGCCCAAAATGCGTGGTCGCTTCCATATACTCCAATACCAGCGGTATTAGTTCCTGTGCCACTATATAATCTATTAGTATTTAATGTAAAACTTCCAATAGTACCATTAGTAGCTTTAATAGTTCCTCCTCTAGTTACACTAAAGGGAGCATTTGCTGGATTTTCATTTCCAGCCCAAATAGGATAATTTGTCCCTTGTGTTCCGCTATCTAATGCTACATAATTTGAACCAGAGCCACTATATAATCTAGTGTCCCCCATTTCCCAACCACCGATTTTACCTCCGGTAGCAGTTATATATCCTTGACTTGTCACATTAAAATAAGGAGAACTAATTGTGATTCCCCTACTACCATTTAAAACAATGTTCATACCATCAAGATTTATATCTTCAGCAATAATAGTAAATGCACTTCCAAGAGAAGGGTCTCTTTGTAATTCTGTAACTGAAAGTCTTCCATTTTTAACTTTCATTACAACTTCTCCACTAAGATTTTCTACCTCTTCTGCTTGACCTTGAACGATAGTCCCGTGTTTAATAGCAACCCAACAATTTGTTAAACTTCCATTTTTTGTTGCCAATTCAACACTATCGCCGACAAATAATAATTCTCCGCATTTATTTAAAATGCCAGTAACTAAATTTTCTTGGTTTGGAGGTAAATAAACATCAACAGTTCCATCTTCATTTATCTTTTGAACAATGGCAGCCTTGTATGTTGGAAGTCCATATTTCTGGATTTCTGCTTGAGCAATTTCTTGTATTACATTCTTTATAGATAATAAATCATCTTTATTTCCATTACTATTATTTTTTCCATTTTTATATTTACTAGCAGACATTTATTTTACCTCCTTCCTACTAACATAAATTCTCCATATGCTGTTGTAATGAAATTGTGAGCATTATCAGATAAATATCTATTCTCTTCATCATCTACAGCATTAGCGTTAGTTAAATTGGATACAGTAATTGTCATTTTATTATCAACACCTATGTTGTAACTAATTGATTGAATAATAAATTTCTCTCTCTTGAAATTATAAAATTCGTCTTCTATTGTAATTATATTGTCAACAAATATTAAAGGATTAAATGTCGCAGAAATTGAGACACTTGTATTTACTATACTTTTACATCTTAATTCATAGTCAGCTCTATCTTGTGCTAATTTATCACTATATATCGCAGCATCACTTATATAATCAATATGTCTTCCTATTCTTTTCACACATATTGGAGATGCCGGGTCATCATTTCTTGCCATAGCACTAAATATTTTTCCATTAACATTGTCTCCAACAACGTGAACTTCGTTAATTATGTTATTAAAATCATAACTTGTTGAAGAATCTAAAAATTCTTTCTTTTGGTCACTATAATGCCATATAACAGGTTTATTAGGGTCTTGTATTGTTTCATTAATATCAATAAAACATAAATTACCTAAATCATTATAAAAACATTCTGCTCCTAGCATATCTGCAAGTTCCAATATCATTTCACCAAAATTAGAACCTGGGTCTTTTGTTAATGTATATGGAGTAACTATTCCGTCAAAATTATGGTCATATATAATAGGTTTTAAATCTAATGGATAACCAGCACCCGTATCTATAGTTAAAATACCTTCTATCGCATCCTTTATTTCTGTTCCGGCTGGTATTTCATATGTTGTTTCTAATGTTCCCATTTTGCCTTCTAATAAAGCAAATTTATCTTCTAAAGTTAAAGTAACTTGTTTATCTGAGTCTTGATGGGTTGAACTGGGATTACCCATAATAAAAATACCCCTCGGGAACCAAAATGTTTCTCCCCCAAAAGATATTCCAATATCAAACCTAAATTTATGTTGAACCCATAAAGTATTTATACTTGGAGTATATTTACCATCTTTATTAACTAAATTAATATTTAAATTACGCCTTTGACCATTTTGATAATTTTCATTATAATTTCCAGAACCTAAAATAATATCTTCTTGCGGTATTTCATAATTAATCGTTTCATCTGGATGTAAAAGAAATAATCTAAAAGACGCCTCATATTTTCCTGTTTCTAAAGCTTTTTCTAAAGCGTCTAAATCATAATTAGATGTACTTGTTAAAATTAAATATTCTCCATAAGTAGTTGTTAAATATTCTCTTGCAATATCTGCTAGTGCTTGAACTTGATATATAGACCTTGCCATAATTAATCACCTACAATAACATAATCATCAGCATTTCCTATTTGAGTCCAACCAACGCTAACGGTTGTTGCTTGTTCTCTAGTTTCATCAGCAATATCTGATGAACTTGAAGTTATATCTACTATGTATTTATGTCCCTTTCTATCCTTATATAATTTTAATTGAGAATTAGCACAAAAGTCATTCCATTGTTCTAACAATGTTGCATCTTCATCATATCCTCTTTTTCTAACTCTTCCTATTAATCCAGAAAACGAACCGGTTGCATAATTAGATTTTCCCATTGAAACAGTTGGATATGGCATTAATGTTTGATAAGTTGTTTTAGAAAAATTTTGAGTTGTACTATCACTAGACACATTTGATTGGAATAACCAAACATCAGATGGAACTACTTTATATGTTTTACTTTCTTCATCTTCAAGAGTCATACCAATAATAGCATAATCCCACCAACAAGTTTGTACAGTATTAGATAAAGAAGCTTTAGATGCTGTTTCCTCATTTTCTTTAAATACATAATATTGATATTCTTTTTGATTTCTTACATTATAATCAACAATTGATAATTGACCTACACTTGTTTTATAAATAGGAACTAATTTAGAATCTCCAATTTCATTTCTATAAATATCAAATTGATAACCAAGAGCTTCTTGCGTCATACCTTTGCTATCATAATCTCCATCTGGCTCAAAACAAACTAAAGAGCGTGTATAATTACTAGCAACTGGTTTATATTTTTCAACAAAAATATCCTGGTTTTTATCTTGATACAATTGTTCAAAGTGAGCAAAATCAAGAGTTATGTGACTATTAAATTGAATTTTATCTATAGTTACCGACATAATTATACACCTCCTTCTCTAACTTCTATTGAATTGTTCGTTAATTTTAATTTCCACCAATTATCAGAAGCCCTCTCAATTTGAGTTCCACCTTCAACCCAATAATTAGTGTCTCTCCATACGTCGTCATCAGTCCATATATAATCAGCATATATATTTTTTACCGTACTTGGTTGTAATACAAAAATATTATTTGGGTTGTCATAAAACGCCTCTTCAACAGCGGAATATAAGAAATAATAATCATTAACCGCCGGATTCATTGAATCTGTTAATGGTTTGCTTAATGTTACAGCTCCAGTTTCAGAATTGTAACTTTCTATTTTTTCTACATAACCAGAATTAACAAAACAAATATATCTTAATCCAGATGATAAATCTATATCTCCATTTACATAAACTATATTTCTATTATCACTAGGTTGAGATATTTGTCCCCCAACTAAATCTCCATCCTCATCGGTTGTAGGCATCATAAATCCAAAGTTATAATTTCTTGCATATATAATTAAATCGTGAACATCATCTGTATCGGAAGTATATCTTGCTATTTGTATCATATCGTTATATATTCCATTATCACTATAAAAAAATTTTTCATCAGGTCTAAATTGCATTGAGACAGTAAATTCATCATCCCAAACAGCCAGACCTCCATCTTTTTCATAAACTAAATAATTATCTCCTAATTTTGCAGAATTAACTCCTACATATGGAGTGTCTTCTAAAAATTCAATACCAGTTAAATTGTAATCTGGTTCTGCTAATATATAATAAGGGTCTCCATTTACAGGAGCATAACTTAATGGTATTCTTAAAATTGCCTTACCATCATTTCTATTATAAGAATCTATAACTCCTGAAACTTCATTTTCTCCAACTTTAATTGTTTGACCTGGATATATTGTTTGCCCTCTTTCTAACCAAATAATAGAGGAACTACTGTTATTAGTTTGTATATATCCTTTTGCCCCCTGAGTATATAAAGAATAAGGAGAATCACTTGTTAATGTTGCCCAAGAAATTCTTAAACCTTGGTCTGTTGTGCTTACTGTTACTGGCTGGTCATCATAAGATAATGCAGTATAATTTACATTAAAATTCAATGCTCTAGTTGTTGTTTTAACCCCAAATTCAGTTTCACAAGTAAGTTCTATTCTATAAGTTTCCCCTGTTTTAAAACCATCATAATAAAATTGAATATTTGCACTATAAACTTTCCCAGATGTTTTTATCAAAGAAGCACCATTATCTGTTACAGAATATAAATTCCATAAGAAATAAACAAGTGGGACGTCGTCTGATTGCTCATAAGAGCCCGTAAAAGTATAATCTTTAGTTGTTAAAGTTTCCTGATAATTAGTTATTGTTACAGTAGGAACTTCTCTAACATATAAAACATTTTCTGGAGTTGTTTCAATAAAATCAGAATAGATAGAATATTTATCTTGTTTAGTAGAAATATTAGTAAATGGTTCACTAACAATACATAAACCAGTATTAACATCATAACTTGAAATAGATTTACTTTCATCACCTATTTTTAATAACATATCTGATTTTATATTTATATTCTGTTTCAAATAAACATTGGTTGTAGTATTTTCTGCTTGTGTAAAATTCAAAGGAATAGAGTTAATAGTAGTTAAACTTATTGTTATATCATTATAAGTTTGCGTTACTTTTTGAGTAGAAGAATTATATGTAATATAATCATTTTCTTTTAAATCAGATAATGTTGTAAACCAAATATTTCTTCCATTCACTTCAATATAATAATCTCCAGCGTTTAATCCATCTGCAGAAACTACATATTTATAGGTATCATCTCCTTGGTCTGTCATATTTAAAGTAGCAAAATTACCTAATGTTATTTTTGTAACAGCCAATAAACTTTCACTCGTTCCACTGTTATATCTAAGAGTAACAGTATCATCATAAGAATTATAAGATAAAACATTATCTTCGGAAGCATCATTAGGTAATATAAAAGAAAAACCATAATCTCCAACTTTTACAACATAATTATCTTCTGCTAAACCACCAGATGGAACCACATAATTGTATGTCGTTGGCTCCAGAACATTTCCATACGTTATTAACATATCTGCTTCTGGTTGATATAATCTAGCAGTCCATTTATAATCATTACCATTTTGTAATCCTATATCTCTTCCTAATTCTATAAATCCAGTATCTCCATTATATAATTCAACAGCAAAATCTTCTTTATCACCTTGATATATAACATTGTTTTCCCAATCATAAACTGTAAGTTTATACGCCGTTACTTTATCTGAAGTATTTACAACTAAAGATATTTCTTCCACACTATTTGCGTCTATAGATTTATATGTAGGTTGAATTGACCTAGGTTGATATATCATTATTTCTCCTCCTTTCTTTAAATTTTTAAGGAAGCCGACATTTACGCCGGCGACCTTATGGTTCCGACATTTATGTCGGTACCTATTGATTTTTAGTTATATTTAATAAAGATTTTAATTCGTTAGCAAATTGTCTTGCATTTGTAACATTTGGTAATTCAATATTACCAAAACTATAATTATTTACAACTGAAGAACTTGTTCCTAAATTTGAAGTTATCTTAGGTTTAGTTAAGTTTCCTAATAAGTTCCTCATTTGATTATTATTAAGAACATATTCCGGTTTATTTGGAGTTCCGTGTAATACTGCAAGACCAGTATAATCTACTTCTCCACCATTAGCATAACCAGGCAATCTTAAAGCAGTATAATTAGAAGCTTGATTTGTAGACATATTATCTACTTTATCAATTTCAGCAAGTATTGCATTATATTTGTTTTTAAAGTTTTCTAATACATCTAATCTTCTCTCAAGAATTTCTTGTTCCCAGTTAGCACCCATTATTTGACGTGCTTTTAAGGCGTTTTGGGCTTCTTCATAAACATCTGCGACATCAGACCACTCGCCTTTATAATCTTTAAGGTCTTGTATTAATTTATCCCAATATTCATCTTCTTCTTCTTTTTGCTTATTTAATTCTTCAATTTGTTTTTCTGTTTCTTCTAAGTTTTTTTGAAGCTCATAATAAGCGTCTGAAAAATCATCTACTATTTGAGGGTCTAATTGAGAAACCATCTCAGACCAATTTTCACCCAATAAAATATCTGCTAAATTTCTATTTTTCTCATTATCAAATTTATCAAAAACTTCATCCCAAGAATCTATATAATCCTGTAGAGCTTCTATTTGCTCTTCTAAAGAATTGACCGTCTTATTCTTTTGTTCCTCGATTTCTTTAGTTGTAGTGCTAGTTAATAAATCTTCATAGGTTTGTTTAGCATCACGAATAGCTTCAGCATCAGTTGTCCAAATCCATCCAAGACCTTCTTTATAAACCTTCTTTGTTTTTTGAGTCATAGCATTCATTAATGCTTCATATGCTTCAGCTAATTCTATAGATTCTTTAGTGTCTTCATTCATTTTATCTATAGCTTCTATCACATTATCATAATAGTTTTCTATAGTATCACGTTGTTCTTCTATTGCATTTAATTGTTCATTTAGAAAGTCAACAACTGCTTTTTGAGCTCTTTGATATTCATCATCCTGGTCACTAAGTTTATCTTGAATTTCTTCTAATTTTTCTATTTCATCATCATATTTCTCATCTGCAGCATCTTTGGCTTCCTCATATTTATCTATTTGTTTATCTAATACATTATTTACCGCAGACAATGCTGATTTTAAATCATCTTGTTGTTCTTTTAATTTATCTAATTTAGCTTTCTTAATAGCATCAGCTAAGTCATTCCAGGCATCGGTTCCTTTTGCATAAGCCTTTTGTAAATTTTGTAAAGAAATTATATATTGGTCTAAAGATATTCTTCCAGCATTATAATCATCTTTTACTTTATCTAATTTTTGTTTTTGAAGTTCTTTATTTATTTTTCTCCAAGCTTCTGTTCCTTTACCTACTTTTCCTAATAAATTTTCAAGACCATTTATGTATTGTTCTATAGTTATTTCACTATAGCTAAATTGGTCTTTTAAATCATCGTATGCTGTTTCCCACCATTCTTTTTTTGAACTTGAAGAACCAGAACCAGAACCAGAACTAGCACCCATAGAAGATGCAAAATTTTTACCAATTCCTAATCTTGTTGCATTAATTGCAGCCAACTTGGCATCTAAATTTTTAACAATGTCATCAGCCAATTCTTTATCTTGTGTCGAAATTCCTTCGGTTGCCTTAAATTTTGCAGCAGCCGCCGTAACCTCATCATATTTTGCCGCAACATTTCCTAATTCAACTTCAAAATTTTCATATTTTTTTCTTAATTTTTCTATTTCACCTTGGTCTTTTTGGGCAGTTAAAATATTCATCTCTTCCATAGCCTGTTGAACGGCTAATGCTTCTGCATCATCTAACCTAGCATTAGCTATATTTTCAAAAGCTTGAGTATTTAATTGTAATTGACCATCTTCATTAATTAAGTATTGTAAATATTTATCTTCTAAAGACAAAATACTTTGTAAAGTGTCCATTGAAATATAACCATTTTGATTATATTCATCCATAGCATCATATAAAGTTTTATATGCGTTTTGAACTTCATCTATAGCTTCATTAAGATTTTTCATTCCTTGTTCTAATTCCGATAAAGCAGTAACTGCTTCAGTTGTCTGTTTTGCGGCACCAGGGAATACATATCCTAAATTTTCCAAATAAGATTGTAAATCTTCTGCACTTATTCCAAGTTCATCCATTAATGTTTGTAACTCTTTAAAAATAGAAATTGTGTCTTCATCAAGACCTTCGGTAACTCCATTTTGAAAATTTTTAAATAAATTACTAAAAGTATCTCCATCTATATTTAGATTTTTTAATTTATCTTTTAATTCTTTATTTTGTCCTTCAAACCAGTTAGATAATTTTTCTCCAAACTTACTTTGATTTATTTGAGAGTCCCACTCATTAAGAATATTTTGAAAGTAATCTTTAACCGTATCATTATCTATAGTGTCGACATAATCTTGAAGTTTAGCCATTTTATCAATAGCTGTTTGCATTCCCTCTTCGTCGCCTTCAGCTTTAGCTTTATTATATTCTGCTTGAGCAACTTGAAGTTCTGTCATTTTTTCAGAATAAGTATCATCAGAATAAATCATAGACTCAGCAGCTTTTTCTAATACTTCTTCTTGCTTTTTAATATAGTCTGATAATTTATTTACGTTATCATTTGTTGTTGCTATAATCTGGTCATAATCATCTTCTGACAAACCATATTCATCCATATATTGTTTTTTATTTTTTGATAAATCATCATAAGCATCTTGCCACATTTTTAATGCTTCTTTTGCAGTCATAGAAATATTTGAATCTAAATCTATAAAACTTTCTTTATCAAAACCGTGGTGATTTTTATCTTTTCCTCCCCAACCAGAACTGTAAGATATACTTCCTGTAGGAGATGAATTTGCTAAAGCCTGCATTAAAGACTCATATTTTTTTGCAAATTTTTCAGTATCTTCATCCCAATCCCATTCATTCCAATATCTTTCTTCTGTTGCAATTTTTCTATTAGATTTACTTCCATAATAATTTTTAGATAAATTATCTTGTGCCGTCTTTATAGCAGAAGCATTTTTAGACATATAATCTTTTGCATTGGTCTCTTTAATTTTATTTTGCTTCTTTATTGTTTCTTCTAAGCCATCGTTAATTAAATTAATACCATTATTTTCTTCACCGAGCAAATCGTTTATTTGCTTTTGAAGGTCTATTATTTCACTTCTGATTTCAGCAGAGCGAGAATAGCTTGTTTGCTCATTATCTAATTCTTGTTGAAGTAATTTATACTGAGATATTAAATCATCTAAAGATTTATTTTTTTCGTTTAATTCTTCTCCGGACTCAATTGCTTTATTTCTTAGTTCTTCTTCTGCTTCAGCAGCTTTTTCAGCAGCTTCTTTTGAAGAATTTATTAATGCCGAAATTCCTGATACCGCAGCAGAAATAAGCAAAGAAATTCCCATTGTCATAGCAGCATTTAGAGCTTCTTGAGCAACTGTTTGAGCTATAGTTGCCGCAGTAAGAGATTTTGTTGCATTTGTAGAAGTTAATTGACTAACTATTTTCTTTTGTTCAGCCTTATTAACCCCATTTTTAGATAAAGTATTTTTTATTTCTGCAATAGTATTTTTGCTAATAGAACCAGTTTCTTTATCATAAGCACCTTTTGATGTTAAAATTTGAGATATTTGTTTTTTTAAATTTTTATCTTGTTTGCTTAAATTTGTGTTATTAATTAACAACGCAGCACTATTTTTTGTTAATCCTACAGAAAAATTTTTAATTTTATTATTTATTCCGTCATAAGCATTTTTCAAAAGACCTAATGTGCCTATTACGGCTACAGTTTGAATTATAAATTTCCCAAAATCACTATTTGCAACATTTAAAAATGCCGTTCCTAAATCTATTACGAATTTTAAAAAATCACTATTAAAAATATTTTTAGATAATTCCTCCCAAGCACTATTTAATTGTTGTAAATGCCCTTGAATAGAATCTAAAACTTTTTCATTTTCTGCAGCAGCACTACCGTTACTATTTAATGCGGTAGTTGTAGCATTAACAGCCGTTTCCCAGTTGCTTAAAATTGCAGCAGCATTTTGTGCTTGATATTTACCAGCAATAGTTTCTGTTACATATGCTTTCTCTGCATTTGTTAAATCACCGTAGACACCAGCAAGAGCTTCTAGCATTTCATAAGTATTTTTTAGTTCTCCACTTTGATTATAAGCTGATATTCCAAGTTTATTAAATAAAGCGTCCATCTGAGACATTAACTCTAAATCTTTCTCACCTTCATCATTCATTCCTTGAAGTCTTAAAGTTAAAGTTTTTAAACCATTAGCCGCCTTACTGGCATTTCTAGTTACCTCTGTTGCGGCAGTCATTAATCCAATATATTGCTCCATTGAGTTACCGGCATTTGCCATTACGGCTGAAGCTTTACCTAAATTATTTGCTATGTCAGCAGAACTTACCGCATAATTATTTGATACCTCATTAATTGCATCAATAATATGTATAGAATCTTCTGCTTCAATATTGAAAGCTTTCATCTGAGCTATAATCATATCTGCAGCATTTGCAGCATCTATCTCCTCGTCTGCTATATTAGTATACATCGCCGCAATAGTACCAAGTTCTAAAGCTTCATCTTTATATCCTGCTTTAGCAAAAGAAGTGGCTGCTTCAATCATTTCTGTACCGGTTTTAGCAACAGTTTCCCCAGCTTTATAAGCATCGTCTATAAATTTTTCTAAAGATTTTCCTTCTAAGTCAGTAACTTTTTGAAGTTCAACTAAAGCATCATCCAATTCTTTTACTTGAACAATCATATCTTTAATTCCATCACTTACAGTATTAAAGAATTGTGTTACAGTGTTATATGTTAAGAAAGACTGCATTGCTTTTGACCAATTGTAAGCCCAATTATCTGTCGCAAATGCTTGATTTTTTATATGTTTTGTCGTTTTATCTAAATTTTGATTTAAATTATCTACGCCTTTTGCAGCATCTTTCGCACCTTTCGTAGTATTACTAAATCCATTTTTACTTTCTATTCTTCCCAACTCAAGGTAAATATTATTAAGTAAATCTGTTATTTGTTGAAGATTTTTAGTGTCCATACTAATATTTACATTTTTATCTTTTAATTTAGTATTTAATTCATTATCAATATTAGCTATGGCTTTTTCATCCAGTTTTATTCCGACTTTTACGCTATATTTATTACTATCCATTTGCTATTCACCCCCTTTTTATGCCATATTTCCCAAGTTCTTTATCGAACCACTTAACTATCTTTTTATCTAAATCTATAACATAAGAATCCCAATATCCTTGGCTACTAAGTTCAGCTAAATATAAAGCTCCTCCATTATAAGAATACATAAGATTGTCATAAGCATTATTTAATATCATTGCCATTAAATTTCTAACATCACTACCATCGTGACCGCCGTGAGACATTTGACTATTTTTCATATCATTCTGAGGAGCGATTAGTTTACTTCCATCAAAAACTAATGCCTTCACATAATCTCCAATTTGTTTATTTTGTTCATCAGAAATTTTCCACCCAGAACCAAATCCTCCTTCTCCAAGACCATTGGTTCCTCCATATCTTTCATATTCTCCTGGTTTAGCAGCATAAATTGTATTTTTAATATGTTCTTGGAAATCTTTTAACAAATCATTAGAAACAGCTTCAATTGCCTTTTCTATTACTTTATTAAAATAATTTTCCATCTCATTATTATTATTAAAAGTTTGTGCCATAAAGCCGTCTCCTTTCAATTTTGTTATTTCCTAAAAAAAAGAGGGCGTGGAATATTATTCCTTGTCCCCCTCAACTTCATTATCTTCTAATCTTTTTCCAATAATGTTGTCATATTCATTTTTAACAGTTTCCCATTCTTTAGGTAATTTATCCATAAGTTTATTTAAATCTTCTTGCTCTGGTAAATTATCAAGAAAACCTTTTATTTTATTTAAAATTGTTCCAACTGAATTACCTGAATAGAGAAATAGTTGTATTAAGAGATGCTCTTCAAAACATTATAGATATAGGATATGATTATGACGGTTATGAAAATTCTCTTAGTGGATGTAAATCATTAATAGATGAATTAGTATATATAGCAAATAATGCACTAAATAAGAAACAAAGCCCAACTTATTTAAAAAACGGAGATATAGTAAATGTATTTGATGAAGTTGTTGGGAATTACAATCCAGATGATTTAAGTTGTGAATTAAATTATTTTGATAAAAATAGAAAAGACTATTGACAACTAAACTGAAATATGTTATAATTAAGGTGCAATTAAGAGATGAGCAGTATTAGTCTCTTCAATTGCATCTTTTAAAATTTCTTTTTTTAAACAAAAAGAAAATCTATCTGAAGAGCACCGCTCTTCTCTTTTTTTTATCAGATTCTCACCAGAAAATACTGTTTTATGATATTTTGTGGCGAAAATATGGTATTTTTTGTAAAAAAAGTTGACAAATTTTAAATTTTGTAGTATTATGGTAATCAAGTCGCTTCTATAAATTAGTTGCAACGTAGGAGTGACAACATAATTATTTGTTTTCTGACTATAAGTATTGTCGTGGCTTATAGTCAATTTTTTTTGTATAAAAAAAAGAGTTAAGACTCTTTTATAAATATTTCAGGAATTGGTTTTCCATATTTTCTTCTTACTTCAAATTTTCTTGTAGGAGTTATTCTAGTCTTTTCTCCACCTTTAATTAAGTTTTGTTCTACTACAATACTTCTATATTTATTATTATATTTTGACATTTTTTCTTGATATTCATAATTGGATAATCTTGTATTTCTATATAATTTATATTTTTCTCTATATTCTATTTGAGACATTTGATGCTTAAATCTAATATGATTTCCTAACTTTCTATGAGCTTGACCGCAGATATGACATATAGGGTCACCATTAGGAGCATATTTTATTTCACCTGGTTTTGGTAAATCATATGCTCCCTCTGGGTGTCTCCTTAAATATGCGTAACAACTATTACAATGCTTTCCAGTAGTAGTGTTTTCATTGCCGCACATATCACAGATTTTATTTTTCATAGGTTTCTTCAACTGTCCTATCTTTATGATAAATATTTATTCTTATCCAATCATTACTTTGATAAGTTGATGTCTTTAAAAATCCTGGTGTTATTTCCAATATAACAGTTTCTCCGTTTTCATTAGTCGTAGTAAATATACCCGGTTCAGATTTATCATTATAAAAATCTTCTAATAACTTTCTAAAATCTTTCATCTTATTTCTCCTCTTTATTATCTTTTATTTGATTTATTCTTGCTTCTATTACTTTCCAATTACACTCATCACAACATCTTGCTTCTTCATCATTAACTAATGGATAAGGATTATTTCCATATCCTTCAAATTCACATCCACAAATGCAACAAATGTGCTTTTCTTTCATCATATCACCTCTCTTAATGTTATTGTAACATATCCACCATATAATGTCAAGCCTAAAAAAAAGAGGCTTACTCCTTTACTTTTGTAAAGTTTCAGCCTCTTCTAGTGCTTTTACTAATTCTTCTTTATGAAGGTTATAGTAACCTTTAATCTTTTTCTTTTGTGCTATTTTTTTTAATTCTATAACACTCATATCATTATAATTATTGTTTTCTTGTGTTGTCGCTTTATTTACTTTTTTTGTTTTATTATCTTTAGTTATACATTCTATTACAGCATCATCTATTTTTTTCATAAACTTATCTGCAGCTTCATCTATTATTTTTGATGTTTTCCTAATTTGTATATCTCTTCTTATAATTTCAATAAGATGATATAAAACAACTACAGTCATAAGGCTTAACAACACAACTTCAATAATTAATACTATCTTTTCAGCACTCACTCTATCTCCTCCTCGTATTTAAATTATACATCACTATCTTTTTCTTTGTCAATATCTTTTGAGGAAATATTTTCTTCAGGTTCTCCTTCAATATCTTTATCTTCAATCTCTTTAACCCAAGTTAATGTTCTTATTGCAATTTTAGCTTCATTATTAATTCTTTCATAAGAATCAACATCAGCTTTAATCGAATCAAACATTTGAGCACCATTTAAAGGTTCTTTTAAACTTTTTAATAATTCTATTGCAGATTTAAATTTTTCTTCTCTTTCATCTTCTTTATAAAAAGCTAATGCTGTAACTAGCATACTATCTGCTAAACTATCATAATTATTATAAAATTTTTCCCAATGTTCTATTTCTTGATTTAATAAATCTTCTTTAATATTCATATTATCTCTCCTTATTTTCCTGTACTTCCTAAACCACCATTTCTTTCTTCTTCTGGATTATCTCCACAAGTAAGAAATTTAGTGAATATTCCTTGTGCAATTTTATCTCCAATTGCTATTGTATAATCTTCATCTGTTGGATTATAAAATTTAATCCACATATGTCCTTCATTGTCTGGATTATTATAATAATCACTGTCAATTACTCCAGTTGTATTAGAAAGTCTTATATTTGTTTTAAATCCTATTGAACTTCTAGGATATATCATTAATACCTCGTCTGGTTGCATAAATACTTTTACTCCAGTTGGTATTTTTGCTGTTCCGTGTGCTGGAATTATTTCATTAATTGGACTAAAAAAGTCATATCCTGCACTTGTTTTAGAACCTCTTTTAGGTAATTGATGTTTTTTATAATCTACTTGGTGCATTTCCAAGATATTATTAAAATCATCATCCCATTGTTTTTGACTAATTTGTTCAAAACCTCTTAATCTTTCTTCTGGTATATAAATATCTTGTGTCATTTATTTCACCTCTCTAATATATTTTCCATATTCTAATGCTATTTCGTGTTCTATTCTACAACCTCTTGCATTTTCCCAACCTGGCATAAAAACAACTGCATCAGCTTCAGACATTTTCTTTATAGATTCTCCTAAATAATAAACTGGGCTTAGACCTTCACTTATATCTAAAACTGTATCTATAACTTGATGTCCTTCAGATTCTAGCATTTGAATAAGATTCTCTCTTTCTTCTTTAATTTGTTTAGTTGATTTTCCCATCATAGGTTGACTTATTATTACTTTCATATTTATTTCTCCTTTCTTCCAATCTTTTTTACTAAACCCTTTGCCTTTGCTTCTTCATAAGGCATTGGAGTAAAGTTGTAATCATTTCCTTCTCCATCCCACATATAATATTTATTTTCAAAAGGTTTATATTCTATTCCTTTTAATTGGGGATTTTCTACTGGAGAGATAACTTTAAGTAAGTCATCTCCTCCAATATAATAATTTCTTTCTTCTATAAATTTCTTAATTTCCCAAGGGTACATATAATCATCTTCTTTCAATAATTATTTATACTCCTTTTTTACTTTTTTCTTCTCATATGCAATTTCTTTACTCCAAAAGTTTCTAATTCTGGAGTAATTTTATAAATATTTCCTTTGTCGTCAAAATCAACATCAACCCACCAGCAAGATTTATCATTAGCAAGTCCTTTACTTCTACAATAAGGAGTTTGGTCTTCTAAGCAACTTGTTTGGAAACAATGTGTTTGGTCTTGTTTCATATAAAATGATTGATGTATATGACCAGTTTGTAATATATCAGGTCTTTCTTCTAAAGGAATTGTATCTAAATATTTTTGTAATTTATATGATTTAGCATAAGCTCCTCCACCAGAACCGTGGAATAATCTTATTTTAAGTTTACCTATTTTCATATCAGCAACATCTGCTCCAAGATATTCAATGTCGTCTCTTTGTTGGGCTATAGATTTTACTATTTCACTTCCTGCAGATTTATACCACCAATCATCGTGATTGCCTTGAATAACATAAGTTTTACCACTAAATTCAGGATATTTATCAACACAATATTGAACTTGTCCTTCATAAGATGGTTCTCTTAATTCATAAACTTGTTCAGGTCTATTACTTCTCCCGTCTGTGAAATCACCAGAATGAAGAATATGTTTAACTCCTTTATCTTCCGCTTTATCATATAAATATCTAAGTATATCTAGTCTGTCATACTTTGATGCTAAATGAGTATCACTAATTAATAATAATTTGAGGTGTTCTAAGTTGTATGGCAATTCATACACATCATTATTTTTAGGAGGAGTTCTACGAACTATTATCTCTCCATTTACAAAATCTATATTATAACCTCTTTCTGACATTAAAGTTATAAGACCTATAACCTCATAATCCTTTAATTCTAATTTTTCGCATATTTTTAAGAACGATTTTTTCTTTCTTGCCAAATAATAAATTTTATCACATATTTCTTTATATTTATCTTGATTATCTTGATACATATAATTACCTCCCACTTATAATAATTATAAATATCCTTTTTTACAAATCTATTCTATTATGAATATACTCTCTTTTTATCAATACTTTTCCTTTTTTATCTTTATCATATTGGTGTTCTTTTTCAAAATATAATAAAGCATCTCTAATTTTTTTTAAATTTTCTAAATCTAAATGACCATTATAATTTTGTTCAATCATTTGATAAGTTATTTTTAAGAATATTTCTTCATCTATTCTCTGAATAAGATGCAGATAATCGTGAGAAGTTAATTGTTTTAATATTGCTCCATTCCACTTTAAATATCCGTCTCCTATTCCCATTGCTTCAGAATCTTTCTTAGGAACTATCAAATGATGAAAACTCAATTCATCAGGATTATTAAATGTATATCCCATAAAATCAAATCCTAATTTTTTAAGTTTATAATCTCTAATCATCTCTGATTTAACAGTCTTCATATGCAAGTCTCCTTATTGTAAATATAATATAGTCTCCTTGCTTTCTAAACTTTTTTGAACATCTATAACTCGTTGATTAGATGAACCTTTCCATTTTAATGTTATATCTCTTAAATCAATTTTGAATTGCCCATCTATTAAAACATCTACTTGTTCAATTAAATTATTACACCTTACGCTCTCAGACTCAAAATTACCGCCCGTATAGAGCCAAATACTCTTTTCTGGATAAATTGCCTTAACTCTCCTTAAAAGTGCCGTGAGAGGCTCAATATTGCGTTCTATGAGAGGCTCTCCGCCTAATATAGTTAATCTTTTAATATATTTTGGTTTTAATAACTCTATTATGTAATCTTCTGTTTCTTGAGTCCAAGTTTTTCCTTTGTTAAAATCCCAAGTATCAGGATTAAAACAACCAGGACAATGATAGGGGCATCCTTGAGTATATAAAGATACCCCAAATCCTTTTCCATTAACAGCCTCACATTCATCTATTAAATTATATTTCATTATTTCGCTTCCAATTTTTCATTTTATTACTATGTTTATATCTATCTTCGGTTTCTTTTTGTTTTCCCCAATTAAAAGCAGTTTTATAATCACCTGTTAGATAACCAGTAACTCTTCTTAATTGTTGTATATGTTCACTATGACACATTGGACATTCATCATTAAATTCATCTGTATATCCACAGTCTAAACAAGTATCATTTGGAACATTTAAAGCGAAGTAAGGTATATCTTTATCCATAGCATAATTAACTAATTCTTCAAGTGCTTCTAAATTATTTTGAACTCCACTATCTAATTCTACATAAGTAATACAACCTGCATTACTATATCCTGTTAATTGACTTTCAATATCTATTTTCTCAAAAGGTGATACTTTCTTCCAAACAGGAACGTGAATTGAATTAGTGAAATATTCTCTATCAGAAACATTTTCTATTTCTCCATATTGAGCTTTAAATTTTTTCATTGCAGTATAGCATAAATTTTCAGCAGGAGTATAATAAACACCTATATTTAATTTATATTCTTTTTTAAATTCTGCACATCTAGTTTTAAATAATTGTTCTATCTTTTTAGCCAATTCCATACCCTCATCAGTTGTATGGTCTTTACCTATTAAAATTTGTAATGTCTCAGCTAGACCAATTTGTCCTAAAGCTAATGTACCGTGCTTCATTGCACTTTCAACTGTTTTACCATCATAGCCTAACATTAAACCATTCTCATACATAAATTTAGCAGACTCTGGACTTTGAGAGCAAATATAGTTATATCTTTCTATAAGCATATCTTTGGCTTCTCCTATTTTTTTATCCAATAATTTCATAAATTTATCTACATCTCTATCTGCTTCCATTGCTAATGTTGGCATTATAATTGTAACAGGACAAATATTTCCTCTTCCGTCTTTTGTTTGAGCATTTGTTCCTTCATCAGCATTAATGTCTAAACCATTGTATGTTCTACATCCCATAGTGCTTACATATGTTTTAGGGTCATTTTTATCATATCCTGCATTAACAGACCAGTCTACATTTACATAATTAGGATATAATCTTTTTGAAGTTGATTTTAATGCTAATTTAAATAAATCATAATTAGGGTCTCCAGGTTTTCTATTAACCCCATTCATACATTGAAATATACCACAAGGGAATATAGGAGTTTTTCTTACTTTTCCTACACCTTCAATAGAACCCTCTAATAATGCTTTAATAACCATTCTACCCTCTGGTAAAGTACAAGTACCATAATTTATACTTGTAAATGGTAATTGATTACCAGAACGGCTTTGAAGAGTGTTTAAATTATGATACATACCTTGAACGGCTTGCATTAATTCTTTTTCTGTTTTAGACATTGCATATTTATAAACTTTTGGAAATTGTTTATAAAATTCATCTTCTATAGATAGTTCATCTGATTCTTGTCTTAAATCACTTTCTTCAATAAATTCCATTCCTTCATTAAAATGTTTTCTGAATGATATTCTAACATAAGGAACCATAGTCCAGTCTAAATGACTAGCACTTACTCCTCCGAATTGTTGAAGCGATTGTAATTGGAATAATACTGCAACTAATTGAAATGCTGTATTAATAGAACGAGCAGGACGAACATCTGTTTGTCTAGTATTAAAACCTTCTTTTAATAATTTATCAAAAGGAATTGTTAAACAATTGTGCATACCTACTGCATAACTATCTAAATCGTGTATATATATTTCATTATTTAAATGATTTTCTCTTGACATATCAGATAAAATATAATCAAGAGCAAATTTTTTCATAAGGGAATTTTTTGCTTCTCCCATTCTTCCACCAAAAGAATATTCATCTACATTTGCATTTTGATTTTGAACATTAGAAGCTTCTAATTTTTCCGAAATATCTTTCATAAATTGAGAATTTCTTTCTCTAACTTTTGTTCTTTCATATCTATAAGTAATAAAATTTTTTGCTATATCTTTTCTATTGCTAGCCATTAATTTTTCTTCAACGATGTCTTGAATCTGTTCAACAGACATATCTTCTTCAAAAGCACTTATATAATTGGCTATTTCTAAAGCCTTCTGATGAGCCTTTTCAGATATTTCTTTTTCTACATCCTCGAAAGAAAGTTCTACAGCCCTAACTATCTTTTCTTTATTAAATAATTCTTTTCTTCCGTCTCTTTTAATAACTTTTTCCATTTTATATTCCCCTTTCTTTAAATTTTAAACATATTCTACATTACATTTTAAAAATTTAAGAACGTGAAATAACATATCATAACCAAATGAAGAAAATGTATATAAAGATTCACACTCTTCATTTTGAACATCTACAACAAATACATCATCATTATCAACTAAAATCTGATATTTGTCTGGGTTATTAATACATTTTTTTAACCATTCTTCATCTTCTTTCTTCCACATCATCTAATATCTCCTCGCTTTCTATTACCAAAACATTAACCTTTTTTGAATAAGCGGTTGTTGCATCTATTGCAATTACCTTTCCATCTTTTCTTTTTAAAATAGAGAAATCTTCTACATCATCTTTTTTTAAACCATATTTATTTCTTAAATGGTCTGTTCCAAAATGACCTATTACAACACTTTTGTCTGTGTTTTTTATATTGCTTCCAAAGAAAGTTCCATCATCCCAAGTTAAAGCATCCCAATCATTATATCCATATCTAAAGCAATGAGGGTTATGCCAGTCTTCAACTTTAGTATCTATTGCCCCGTGAGTAAAAATATAATTTTCTGTTTCATAATAATAAGGTTGTTTTTTTAGCCAAGGCAATAATTCTGGAAATTCTTCATTTATTTGTTTTTTTGCAATATCTAACCATCTAACAAAATCTCCAACCGTTGGTTGTTCTATATTCTGTTCTATTAAACACCAACTCTCAAAAGGTCTTGTTTCGTGTAAAAATTCTGCAAAAGTTTCACTTTCCCCATTTCTAAAATAGTTAAAAGGGTCTAATACAGTTCCTTCTAAATAATCAATAAGCATAAGGTCGTGATTTCCCATTATAGTAATTGCTTTTCCTTCGTCGGTTAATCTTTTTAAATAATCATACACTTGTAAAGATTGAGAACCTCTATCAAAATGGTCTCCCAATACTAATAATAAATTATTTTTATCATTTTCATCATAACCAGCCTCATTTAAAGCCTCTATCAATTGGTCATAATGTCCGTGAATATCTGACACGGCAAATATCTTTTTCTTCATAATAGTCTCCTTTTATTCTAAAATAAAGCCTCTTACCATTAAGAACTGTTCATCTTTAGTTTCAATTTCTTTATCAAAACACATACCAAACGTACTAGGATATTCTTTTAATTCATCAATTTGAATATCGTAAACTGACAACCAATTATTAACATCAGGAATGGCGTCTTCCAAATTATCATATGTGCCCATATAATATAAATTATTCCATTCGTCTTGAGTAAATACTAGATACCTTTTATCGCCTTTGATTTGTTTAATGATATTAAATTTTACACAATTATGCACTATCTTCATTAATTTTTTATAAGTTTTAGAATTAAATTCAAAACCTTTATATTCTTCTAAAACTTTTTCTTTGATTTCTCTTGTATCATTATCATAATAAACAGCATTTTCTCTAGCCTTTTCTAATGATAAATAGCCCTTTTTGACATTAATTAAATATTTTCTTATTCTTTCATCATCAATTTCTAATGCCTCTCCAAAAGGAACATTGCAACAAAATACTTCTATTATCAATCTATTTAATCTGATAATATGATGAAGTTGTTTTGGGTCATAACCAAATTTTTCTATTTTATCTAATAAACTAGGATAAGGATGCTCCATTGCAATAACTTTTTCTTTACTCATTCCACTCATACATTTAGCTAATTGTGGGAAATTCATTTTAACAATGTCATCTCCCATTTCAATAATGTCATTGATAAATTTTTCGTAGAGAGGATTTATAACTTTATATTTTGTAAATAAAATTTCAAGATATGCAGGATTTGACTTTTTCCACATATCAACCATAACTCTTATATCTTTAACATCTATTTGCTCTCCATCTAAATCGTATTTAGTTGATTTCATTTTGCTTCCACTAATTAAATCATCTAAAGTAGGTAAAACTATAGCTTTTGTGTCAACATCACTTTTATATTCTTCCTCATCAATAAATAGTCCATAGTTCATAGAACCTTGAGCAAATACACCTATAACATTCAATCCTAATGAAATTAAATAATCATAATGTTTTTTAACTTTATTATTTATATATTCATCATACATAATTTTCACCTCTTTTTATATTTTATATAACACTTACCACAAACCCCTTCATATTTAATATCTGATTCTCCATCTATTAAAACTTGATTACCTTCAAAAACAGCTACACCATTTAATGTTCTTAAATTTTGAGTTGCCTTTTGTCCACACTTACAGATTGTTTTTAATTCTTTAATATCATCTGCTATTTCAAGTAATCTCGTAGAACTAGGGAATCCTTTCATTTGAAAATCGCATCTTAATCCATAACACAACACTGGGATGTCATACTCTTTTGTAATAAAATATAATTCATCAACTTGTTTAGGAGTTAAAAATTGAGCTTCATCAACAATAATAGCATTTGGTTTTTCTGGTTTCATACATTCCATTATTGTTTTATCACTATCTAAAAGAATGTCTACTTCTCTCTCTACTCCTAATCTACTGACAACCTTATTTAAACCTTTAGTATCGGTCTTTGGTTTAATTAATACAATTTTCATTTCTTTTTCTTCATAATTATGTGCCACTTGTAATAAAGCCGTCGTTTTACCACTATTCATAGCACCATAATGGAAATATAACTTACTCATCTTCTAATTGCTCCTCAACATAATCCAATAGTTTTGATATTGCTATATTTTCTACATAGTTTTTTAAAAAGTCTGCTTGAAATTCTTCTTTTAAATTCCAATAATCACACCCATAAGCTTTGAACAATATATCCTTATGTTTATAAAGTTTAATATTGTCAGCAAATTCTTTTTTATCTAGTTTATACAACTTTTCTCCATCTGATAGTAAACTTTTTAAATGAGTAATAAATAAACTTAAACCTCTTCTAATTCTATCAAATTGTTCTTTATATTCAGGAAAATATGCAATAACATCATCATCTTGTTCATCCATAATTAATTTTAAAATCTTCTTATTACTAAATACGCCTTCTCCTCTAATAAAAAATAAATTTGTATATATTGCTGATTTTAATTTAATTCTATTAAAATTTTTATCACATAAAACAAATCCTTCAAAATTTTCATCATCATCAGTTAATTGATTTACTGCATTTTGAATTTCTTCGATATTCTTACACATATATGATTTTGGCACGGATATTTTATTTCCAAATAATTGTTCTGCTATTATAGATAAATAGCTTCTATCAAATTCTTCTAGTGTAATGTTATTTCTTATCGCTAACAAATATAACTTTGTTTCTTTATAAGGAACCACTAATTTTGTAAAAGGACTTACTAATTCAAACATATAAGTACAGTCTTTACTTAGCATATCAAAAAATTTATCATCCCACGCCAAATTAAAGACATCCCTATAAGACTTGTATTCTCCAGTATCTATTGGTGCATCTTCTGCATCTATATTACCAGATGTTGAAATATGCCATCCTGTATGATTATCATACCAAACGCCAATTAGACTTCCATCTATCTTTTCAGACGCTTCACAAGGGAACTCTAATACTGCAGCCTCCTCTTGACCATAATTAAAAAATTTTGTAAATCTCATAGATGCTACTTTATATTGTGGAATAGAAGGATTACTTGTTAATTCAAAAAAATCTTTTTTTAATATTAATCCTCTGCATTCTTGCACAATAGGATTAGACATATCGCTTTTAGGTTCAATTGAACTATACTTTAATAATACAAAATCACCCTTTTTTTTTATAATTATATTATAAGGAGAAGAAGATAAAATCTCCTCCCAATTACGATTTTGATTTATTAGTTTTAGAACTTCTAGTTCCTTTCTTTGTTCCCTTTCCACTTTTTTCTTTCTCCTTCTTTTCTTTATTTTCACGTTTTTTTATAGCTTCTTGAAGTCTTTTGATAAATTCTTCTTTCTTTTTATCTTTTACTTCTTTAGACTCATTCTCAACTCCTAAATAATCAATTTTCATTATTTGTTTCCTCCTCTATTGTCGTTTCATTATAGGCACTACACCACCACTCTTTATCATTGGTTCTCTGCCAACCACCATTAACATAGGCTTGCTTATATCTTTCTTCAAATCTTGAAGCACGAATTATCATTCCTACCTTTAAAGGTTGTTTTTTAAATAAAGCTTTATTTACTTTACATAAAACTGTTTTGCCGTTTCTTAAACAATATAAAGTTACTTTTGGAGTATATTTAGTATCTATATCTAATACATAACAAACTCTTTTATCAACATCATAAGTCATATTAATATAGCCCAATGCGTCGTTTTCAAACTCTACTTGCTCTTTTATTCCAAATGATTCGTTTGGGGTATTGTGCTCTATTAATTTAAGTATATCACATATGTTTTCAAATTTATATTGTTTTTCTGTTTGAGTTACTCCATCTTGTTCAAAAATATAGGAAGGAAGATTTAACTCTTTAGCTTTGTCTTTAGATAAAACTTTTCTTCCATATAAAACTTTAAAGTAATCGTATATAGTTAAAAGCTTTTTATTATTCCCAAATTCTTGAAAATATTGAGACTTAATTAATATATCTATTTGTCGTGAATTAACATAAGACCTATTGTTTTCATCTTTGGCATCTGTTATTTCTGCTAATAAATCTACAAAAGTATCATATTTATTCTCTCTCAAACTATACAAATATAAAGAACAATCTTTGTTTAAAAATTTTATAGCTTCAGTGCCTTTATATATCTTGTTGTTTTCCTTATCCATAAAATATTTATCAATAGAATATCTAAAACTTGGTTTTTCTAAGGATATGCCGTAACTTTTTAATTCCTTAGTTAATTTACCTGTTCTAGTAGCGTCATTACTATAATAATTTAATGCAACAGTATAATATTCTAATGGATAATGAGATTTTAAATAAGCCCCATAAAGACTATCATAAGCATAAGATAATGAATGTGATGCGTTAAAAGAATATTTTGCTGCATCTTCAACAACTTGCCAAGTTTCTTCAAAACCCTTTTCTTCTCCAACTTGTTTGTGCCATCCTTCTAAAAGTTGTTCTTTTAAAGCTTTTAATTCTGGTTCTTTAAATTTCTTTTTAGCAATTTTTTTGATAACGTCATAAGATTGAGGTTCCGAGATTCCTAACCAAATTAAATATTTCATTATTGATTCTTGATATATTAATCTATGTTCGCTGTCTTCTAATATATTATCAAGTGCTTTAACTCCAGTTGTATAAGGCTTTCTTTCTATAAAATCATCAAGTAAACTTGCACAACCAGGTCTAATAATGGCAACAAAAGAAGACATTTCTGCTAAAGATTTTGGTTTATATCTCATAACTAAACCCGTTGCATAATCAGAATCTGCTTGATTTATAGAGCAGGTTAATCCTTTTCTATAAACATCAAATGTTTTATCATCTAAAAGATTGTCTAATTCATTAATGGTAGGAATAGGTATTTCAGCTAATTTACAAACGTCTCTAATAATAGCCCATACGGTAACAGTTAAATAATCATTTTTAAGATATTTATATTTGTCGCAATTATAACCATCTAATAAACAACATATTTTACCATTCGGAGTTTTTATCATCCCTATTTCACTACGAACATCTTTATCATAAAGAACCATAGAGCAAGGAGATTCTGCCACTCCCTCAACAACCCCTATGAATCTTCTACTTTCTTCTATTATATCTTTCCATTTTGGGTCTTCCTTATATTTATCTAAATCCTTTGCTATTTCATTAACAGTATCATAATCAATATCTAAAGCTTTGCAATAAAGTCTAAAACCAGAAGATTCTTGTAATGGTTTCCAACTAATCATCCAGCCACAATTATTTTCTCCAAGTAAATCTTTACTTGCTTGAATAAAAGGCTCTGCATCAGCTGTATTTAAATCTATATCTGGTAATGAACGAGCCCCTAAAATTCTCTCAATAGACATAAATCTAGTAGGGAATAACGTAATAGGAGATTTCAATCTATCTATATTAGTAAGATGTAATAGTCGTGTAACATAGAAAGATGGAGCACTTCCTCTTCCCGTATTAGTTAATACACCATTATATTTTTCTTTGGCTATCTTAGCAATATTATAATCAATTAAAAAATAATTAGCCATATTTGTTTTCTCTATAATATCAACTTCATATCGAATTGCGTCAAGATATTCTTTCCATTTTTCCTTTGGGATTCTTTCTCTATCCTGAGTCCAAGATTCATTTATAATTCTTTTTAATTCCTCGTTGGGATTTTCAGAAACAGAAGGCAATTTTATTTCATCATTTATATAATCACTACAATCAACTTCTTGAAAAACATTTGTGCTTTGAAGTGCCTCATTGATTTGATTTTTATTTAAAATTCCTTGTATTTCATACCTTTTTACAATTTCATCATAATCTGGATAATCCAATATAAAATTAGCCTCTTGTTCATATACAATACCTTTAGCCTTTAAAAATAAATCTCTATACTTTGCATCTTCTGGATAAATATAGTGACTATCATTTGCGTGTATAATTCTTATATTATATTTTTGAGATAATCTTATGACCGTCTTATTAACTTCTTTTTGAATTTCTTCATTATGGTCTTGTACTTCTAAAAATAAATGACCTCCAAAATAATTTTTCATTTTAACTATTAATTCTTCATCATTCCATAAACCAGCAACACAAGCAGTCGTTATTATTACATTATTAGGATTTAAAGAAAATAATAATTCTTCATCTATACGTGGTCTATAATACATTCCAGTTGTAAAAGATTCTGATATTACTCTATTTAAATTTCTAATTCCGTCGTGATTTAAAGCTATTATTATTATATGTCTATTACTACGGTCTTTTTCAAATCTGTCTTTAACATAATATAATTCAGCACCAACAATCATTTTAAGATTATATTGATGTGCTAAAGTTGTTGCCTGAAATATATCTCCCTGCAAACCGTGACAAGTGGTGAAAAATGCGTCGTGTCCTAATTCTATAGCTCTTTTACAATAATCTTCCATACTGACAATAACATCCATAGAAATAGGATTTCCATACATATTATGACAGTGATAATTGTAATATTTCATTCCTTATCACCCTCTCCTATCTTATATATAGATAGTATCACAAAATATAAAAAAAGTCAAGTGTAATTGACTTTTTATCTTCTTTTTTTGTTTCTTTTTTCATCTTCAAAAAGAACTGTATTTGCTTTAAATTTTTCAAGCATTTCTTCTAAATCATTTTTAGGTGTTTCTTCTTGAGAAGTGTTTTGATTCTCTCTCTCCGCTTTTCTTCTATCTCTACATTCTTTACATCTAACTGGTTCTGCAAAACCTTTTTCCTCATAAAAATTTTGTTCACCAACAGTAAGTGTAAATTCTTTTCCGCAATCTCTACAGATTATTTTCTTTTCTTGTTTCTCACTCATAAATTATTTTTCTTTTCCTTTCTTATTCTTTTCTTCTTCACTTTGAGCAGCCTTTTCTTGCTCTTCTTGTAGTTTCTTATTAAATTCTGCTATTTGTCCTTCAGATATAGCAACTATCTTTTCAGATAATCCTTTAATATCCTTTTGATAATAATCTAATCCAACAAGAATTTTATTAACTTCCTCCACAGATAATGTTAAAACTAAATTTGGTTCCATATTTTTTCTCCTTTTCTTCCTTATTTTATTTGTAGATTTTTATTTTCTACTAATTCAATTCCAGGGATTTCTTCACCTTGCTTTAAAGCGTCCCCTAATTCTTTTTTAGCAATTTCTGGCTCTTTATATTTGAAATATTTTTGTTTATTTTCGTCACTAGAATTTATCCATTCTTTTAATTTATCTTCATCAAATATATTTGTAGCCTTACTTTTCCTATATGATAATTTTTTATCTCCAATTTCTAATGGTTTATCGTCTTTACCATTTGCTTTCATTAAAGCATCTATATATTCTTTAATTCTATTGGCTTTCTTTTCAAATGATTTAGCCCTATCAGCAATATCCTTACTTCTAATTTTAAGAGCTTCTCCTTTTGATACATACATTTGATAAATACCAGCCAATGACTCTAATTTATTATCTAGTGCTTCCTGTAATGCTTCTAAATCATCTGTTGTAAAAAATACCTCTCCAGTTTCTTCATCAAAAGTAAAACCATTTTCTACTATTTCTGCTATTTGTTGAGATATTCCCCAACCACTTAATTCATTAATATCCATTATACAAGCACCTTCTTTTCTTTTGGTTTTCTATATGTTCCCTTTTCTGCACTATTCCAAAATACATTTGGATAATGTTTTCTATTAAACATATATAATTTACTTTCTAGTTGTCTGACCTTCCAATCTATGCCATCATTTTTAGCTTTTTCAAGGTCATCCATAATTTGTTTTCTTTTTAATAATCTTTTTTGAACAATATTATTTTCAAACATATATTTCTTTTCTCCTTGCTTCCAATATTTTTTTAGCTTCATTATCTAAATTTTCACATTCATATAACACAAAATCATCATTAGCCTCATTCATCCAAATTAACCATTTTTTATTATATATTTTTAATTTAGTTTCATATTCTAAAATAAATTTATATATAGCCAACTGTAAGCAATAATGATAATAATTACAATCAGGAATATAATTTAGAGGATAAAGCATTTTTTTATCTTTATAAGATTCAAATTCTATTTTTTTATTGGTTTTATAATCTATAATAATTATTGCATCTAACTTTTTTGAATAAGCTAAGAAATCTATTGCCCCAGCTACATCATAATCTCTGCTTCCGACAATTTGTTCTAACCCAATTGGGATAAGTCTATCTTTGAATTTTTTATAAAAACTCTCACATATTCTTTTTAATTTATCCCATACAGGTGCAATAACATCATAACCAAATTCATCAATTACAGCCTCTTTGTTATAGTCATATAATTCTCCACCACGCCATAAAAATTCATTATATGCGTGAGTGTGAGTTCCTTTACAACAAGCAAAATCTCTATCAAAATGCCACATAGCAATTAAATCTTCTTTTGGAATACCATCTTTCTTTGATTTAAATGTGGCAACTCTATCTTCATCAAATTCTTGTTCATATTGACCAACAAGAGTCGTAACAGAAATATCAACTTGTGTTTCAGAACCATCATCCTCTACATAAGTATATATATGAGGTTCTTCATAGAATTTATACCTATTAAATTTTTCTAACTCTTTTTTTATATTTTTAATCTTCGTCTCTATCATTTAAAGGATTATCCTCCTCCCCAGGAATTTCGTGTGGATTCGGGTCATCTGTTCTTAAAGGTGAAATATTATCATCCCATTTATATCTATGCCAAATTTCTGCTGGAGTTCTATAAAATCTATAAGATGGATAATCAAAGAAAACATCTACTTTTGGAACTAATCCAGTAATACGATTCTTTAATACTTCAATTACACTTTCATATTTTATAGGTTCTTTGCCTCTTCTATAGTTACCCCTTTCGTTCATTTCACCTGCTCTTTCAGAATCAGTATATCTATGAACACTAAATACCATATGTGCTAAATTAACTATATTAGAGCTTCCAGAAATATCATCCTTTGTAACTCTTATTTCTCCAGTTTTTCTAGGATGAGCAACCAAAAATACTAATACATTAAATTTTTTAGCAAAATTAATAAGGTCTTTTATAAAATCTTTTTCAGCTTGTAATCTACTTTGTTCATCACATTCTAAATCTACCATCATTAAATTATCAATAAGAAAAACTTTCGTTCCAAATTTACGAGCCATTTCTTCCATTTTATGAAGTAGTGTTGTCGCCGTAGCATCAGAACTATCGTCGTATGTCATTACTCTACCAGAATACCAATCTTCCATTTTTTTTCTGGCTTCTCCATTGAAATGTCTAACGTGACCACCATCACTCATCTCAATATTTTCTCTTCCTATCATATTTGTTTCTACCCAATTTTTTAATACAGGTGCTGGTAATTCGCCACTATATACAAATACATCATAGCCTTGGTCTAAAGCTTGACATATAGCAACCTGATTAACAAATACAGATTTGCCTTCTCCAGATTTACCAGTAATTATATTTAATGTTCCAAAAACAAGTTTATATATTTTGTCGTCTAATTCCTTTATTCCGGTATATAATCCTTCTGCATTTTGTATATCAAATTCTTCAGCACTAGCTAAATCAAAAACTCCTTCAATAGGTAACTCTATTGGACTATTAGCATATTCTAAAACTTTTTCTCTTCCAAAAAAGTATAAAACTTCATTTGCGTCTTTAGGAGATTTACCATCTATGTCTGTTCCAGAAGCATTTATCAAATCATTTGGATTTGGTTCAATATAATAAGTTCTCCAAGTTCCTAATCTATTACAAATTTCATTGCGTGCTTTAATTCCTGGTTCGTCGTTATCTCCCCATATAATAATCTTAGGAAATTGTTCTAACCAATCCCAACATTGTTCAATCCACTTTTGATTCATACAACCATTAGGAACAGAAACAGCATTTGTTATTCCTACCTCTATTAAAGACATACAATCAGGTTCCCCTTCAGTTATATATAAAGGTTTAGAAGGGTCGCATCTGTTCATATTAAACAATATAGGAGAAAAATCAGTATCTTTTTGAAACCAACATTTATTTTCTCCTGGCTTTGGTTTATGAGATGGTCTATATTTAACAGAAGTTAGCACATCATTTTCGTCGTAAAAATGATATACAGTATTTCCATTTTCATCCTGTTGAATATCTAAATAATCAAGTGTCTTTTGACTAATCTTTCTTTTTCCCCAATAGGTATTTACAATATTTCTATCTTCACTATCTACGTGTTTTGGGTATCTATATGAAGGTTTAGAATGGACTCCTTGCATACTAAAGTTATATTCTATTCCAGTATTCTCAAATAATTTTTTAACCGCATCAATATAACTTAATCCTTGGTCGAGATATAAATCTATAATTCCATAATTACGATTACAACTAAAACAATGAAAAGAATTATTTTTCTCATTCCAGATAAAGGATGGGTTGGAGTCGGAGTGCCAAGGACAAGAACCTTTTTTTGTTCTTTCATCCCATTTAGCAACTCCTAAATACTCCACTATCTCTTCCATTGCCTGTCCATCATATATTCTTTTAGCTTCATCAATTTTTTCTTGAGGAACTAGCACTGAAATCCACCTCCTTTATAAAATAACTTTCGTTGGCGAATTTCAATGCCAAATTCGCTATCGCTTCATTAAACATACCAACGCACCTCCTCTGTCGGTGATTGATATGTCAATTTTGCTGTTTGCAAAATAAGCATCTCTTAATCACCATCCTTTTACACATTCTCTCTTATTAATTGTGCATTAGAATGGTAACTCTGAATCATCCTCAGCGTCATCTATAGTTGATACAGGTGCTGACGAAGTTTGTGTCTGCGTAGTAGACACTTGGTCTGCTCCTACTCTTGGTTCTCTATCAATATTTTTTGGTGTTTGAGCTGGAGTTGTATCATCTTCTGAACTTCCTGGTAATTCAAATTCATAAACTGTATGTTTATATCCTTTTGGTTTAGCCCTATTACCATCTTTATCAACATAAGGTTCATTTGAAATATCAATATCACAATAAATTCTGTCTCTTTCTTTTATTTCATATTTCTTAAGTTGATTTACTGCCTTTCCAACAAAATTAACATAAGAATCACTAAAATCTGTAATATAACCATTATTTGCTATACCAGCATTTTCTAGTGATTTATCGTAATCATTATCTCTAACTTTACGACTTCTTGATAAAGAAACCTTAGCTCTATTATCATTTTCAAACTCTACTGACCAAACAGTATAATATCTTTTTGCCATTATGCGGCACCTCCTTCTTTACTTACTTCAATAGCCTTAAGCTCATCTAATAATTGAGTCAAAGCCTTTCCGTCTTCAGACTTATTTGGATTTAATGTTCCAATTAATCTTTCACAAGATTCTTTAACACTTGGATTTTTACTTCCTCCTAATTCTTTTGCTCTTGCGATAATATCTTCTCTTAATTTAGGTATATCATATTCTGGTGCCTTAACAGGCTCATTACCGCTATTTGCCCAGTCATAAAGAGCTTCTCCATCTTTCTCATTTAAGACATCAAATTTATTATCAAATAAACCAGTATTATCCTTCATTACTGTAGCAACGTGTGTGTCTTGTGCAATATTGAAAGTTACCATATATTCATATTCAGTATCTTTCTCTTGTTGTACACCAACACCAACTTTTTTGATTGATGTCTTATTTTTTTCGTTAGTTTCCATTACATATTCATCTTTTCCACGACCTGTCGCAATAATGTGTACTTTTGACTCAACTATAAAATCAACTAACTTTCTATGTCTAGGTTTTTGACGAGCCCAATTGTTAAAGCTGTTACCTTGCATATTATTAACTTGTTCATTTAGATAGTTCCATTCGTGTGATAAACTATCAATAATAATT